>Ga0181466_1000059_pt1 | contig 30038 bp, 20 predicted proteins | sample InSIn4gowninarea_FD_119078 | JGI IMG/M metagenome (GOLD analysis project Ga0181466, IMG submission 119078) | Clean room microbial communities from NASA Spacecraft Assembly Facility at Jet Propulsion Laboratory, Pasadena, California, USA -... ... | reverse complement strand
GCAGCCAGCCGTAACGGGTTTTGGCTTTGTAAATTGGAAAATGCTTTTTTTGAAACATCGCTAAACTCACGTAGTGTCATGCTGATTGGGAGCTAAAAATAATGCCATAAAATAATGCTATTTATTCATAGTGCCATATTGCTGAAAAATCATGGGCATATCAGCATTCACCGTAGAGTACAAGCGTTTAGAGCCCTGCCTGTTGGCAGACAGGAGTTTATGCAGAGCTGTTCTCTCTGCATAAACTCCTTTTCGCTCTTTCTCTGCCGTGAGAGGGGGCTTCTGACAAGCATCATACATTTAAAAACGCCACCTCATAAACAGCATAATCATACATCTAATTCGTGTTTTTTATACTTTCAATAATCCTTTTTAAAAAGCCATTTTCATCAAAAGACTTATCGAGGGTTAATCCTAAACGAACAACTACTAATTTTTTTGAAGGAATAATATAAATATTCTGATAGGCATATCCATCGCAATAAAACATATCGGCAGGCACATCTTTAAATATATGCTGTGATGGGGCATTTGCCTGCACACCATTTAACCAAAGCTGATAACCATAATTTTTTTGCTTGTTTGCTGCCGGTGCAATAACCGATTGTTGTACCCAGCCTGCCGGCAATATTTGTTCCCCATTCCACGCACCATTATTGTAGTATAGCAAGCCAAAGCGTGCATAATCCCTTGCCGTTGCATTGATATAAGAAGAACCAACATAAGTGCCCGAAGCATCCGGCTCCATAGAGGTATGATACATGCCAATCTTATAAAACAAAGCGGTGAAGGGATAAGCGGCATAGTCTTTTTCTCCAACTGTTTGTCTTATGATGCGTGATAAAATATTACTGTTGCCACTTGAATAACTAAATACAGTACCCGGTGTATGTGCCAGTGGATGACCGGCTGCAAAAGCTGCCATATCGCCCCGCTTATAAAGCATATTGGTTACATCGCTCATTTTGGTATAAACTTCTAAAAAATGGAGCCCGCTGGTTTGTTGCAATAATTGTTCGGTAGTGATGGCATAGCGTGGGTCTTTCACATCTTTCCATTCAGGAACAGGGGCATGCTTTTTTACATCCAATTTGCCTGCTCTAACTAATGTACCAATCAATGCAGCCGTAAAACTTTTAGCCATGGACCATCCATACATCTTTGTGTCTTTGCTAAAACCAGGTGCATATTGCTCTGACACTATTTGTCCTTTATATACAACAATTATTGCACGGGTTCGTGGTTTTTTATTTTTGTAAGGCGCCCTGAAAGCAGTACCCACAGCAGCTTTCAGCTTAACTGCATTAATGTTTGAAGGAAAAGTATCCGGCATTTTATCGCCGTATGGCCAAGGTGTCGTATCCATATTGAGTGGCGGTGGCGGAGGTATTGCAAATACTTGTGAGCGCAACTGTTGTTCTGTACAATCGTTTATCAAGGTACAGCCAATACCTTTCCGGTAAATCGCTTTTCTTTTTGCCATCCCCCATACGGTAGCTGTAACAGAGGAGTCCTTTGTATTTACTTCATACTTACCTAAACTAAACGGAAGTTCCGCCATTTCGCTGGTGTCTACAGCCCTTGTATTTCTGTTGGAAACAAACACACAGGTGCACACTTGCTTTGCATCAAAACCGCTGATGATGGGGAATGCTGTCCAGGCATAATGAACAGCCCATACTAAGAAAATTAAGGTAATAATGAGTAAGAAGCCTTTGATTATTTTTTTCAAGCGATTTACATTATTGAATAGCAAAATAACAACTTCATTGATGAAAGGTTTACGTTAATACAAACATCTGTCAGCTTAGTATATTTGGCGATGTATCGAACCGCAGTATGGATGCAGAACTGTTTGGTACAACATTGCTTTCGCCCATTTTACCCGAAGCAGCGGACGTAAATATCTGCCCTCTACAAACTGCAAGTGGTAGTAGCCGTCAAAACTGGTATTAAGAAAATGAAATAAAAGATAGTTTCAGGTAAATAAAAAAGCTTTCTCACTAAATTTTATAAATAACAAACAGCAAATCTAAAGTTGTTACGCCCTTGCTTACAACACCTACACCCTTTTCTTAATTAAAAACGATATACAGCCTTACTTTGCAATTAATCCGGTAAGGGCAGGCAATACTTTATTTTTATCAATACTGATTTTGAGTACGATACGGAACTATGGAAAAACGAAGGTACAGCTACAGTGATGGTGAAAGATATTTATTCGGATTGCAATAGTTCCAATTCATTTAATTTAACTAACTTTAGTGGGAGGTTGTATTTGGCTGCCGGTTACAGCTATGGCCCTTTCCTGTACACATCCGGTGGCATCCCTTAGGCGCATAGCATGTATATAATAAAAGTAATAACTGCTAACGGCTTATCCGCAACAGGGAAAGCGGTAAAGTAGAGATGTATGTTTCAAATAGCATAGTTTGCCCTTCGTTTGTTGCAGATAGTGGCTGATAGCATAAAATGTTTAGCCATGAAAAAACTTTGTACCCTATTCTTTACGCTCTTATTGATAGATGCTGCCCATGCTCAACAAACCTTTATGCGCATTTACAACACGAATGGTCATAAATTTCAGAAAGGATATTTCATCCGGGCTACAGACAGCTCTGTATTTATTTACAGAAAAGAAGGTATAGTAGAGGTGCCTGCTACCCGCATTGGATATATCAAAACAAAGCGAAGTGTAGTGCACAGTGTATTGGTAGTTGCATTAGCCGGAGCAGTACCTATAAGTGTTTTAGGCACTGCCCCAGGCAAGCCGCTCCCGCATAATGATAATTTGTATACCGCCACTAAAGATACATTGCTATTTACACCTGCTTCAGCCGTAACCACGGGAAGCATAACAAACATCCCGGCAGGAGGATTGCCTGCTGCCAATACAAGACGTACCACTTTTACCATCAATGGCAATATAGATACGTGGCGCTTACAAAAGAAAAAGATTGAGTTGCTTGCACGTAAATGATTGTAGTAATTATGGCTGCTTTTAAAAATACCTGTAACTGAAAACTTTTATTTAAATTGCTGACAGCTTCCTTATCCTTCACCACATAAAAACACTACATGCGCTCATCCAAAACACTGCTCAGAGTCGTATTCGGCTGCACTGCTGTCCCGCTTTTTTACCTGCTTACCGGCTGCCAGCACTTTTACCAGGTGCAGGACTTTCAAAATAAAAAAGCAGCTTTAAAAGACACAGCAGGAATGGCTCAAAATATTGATGCACCGCAATATCAGAGCCGGTATTTTATATTACGTACCGGCGGCGAAGCATACCACATGCGCAACCTAATGGTAAGTGAAGACCATACGTTCATTACCTGCCAGTTGGATACTTTGCTGGCAAGGCATACGCTGCATTTAACAAAGGGCAGAGGTGGTAATATGCGGTATAAAAGTAACCAGCCCGAATCAGCAGTGCTGGATGAAGTGCATTTATATATACCAACCGATACCACTGCTAAACCCTTTACAACCTATACGCTTCCGCTTGATAAAGTGCAAAGGGTAGAAGTAATAGAAAAGAATAAAGGAAAAACCACACTAAGCTATGTATTAGGCGGCATAGGTGTAACAGCAGGTACTTTAACGGTTATTTCTCTTATCGCCATTGCTTTAAAAAGCTCCTGCCCGTTTGTAAGCGCTTATGATGGTACGGAAATGAAATTGCAGGGAGAAATTTATGGCGGTGCAATCTATCCGCAGCTATGCCGCAACGATTATCTCACACTACAGATGAAGCCCAATGCAAGCGGCAAACTGCAGTTACAGATAAGTAATGAATTAAAAGAAAAACAATTCACCGATATAGCCGAACTGCTCGTGGTAACACATGAAAAAGATGTAACAATTGCCGCCGATGAAAGTGGCAATCTGCACTCTATTGCGCAGCCGGCCCTACCTCTTTCTGCAATGGTTGATGGTAAAGATGTGCTATCATTAATAGCGCACCAGAATGATACACTTAGCTTCAACTTTGATGATACGGCAGCAGCTAAAAACAACAATAACACGCTTAACCTTTCTTTTGAAAAACCTGCCAATAAACAGGCTGCAAAGCTGGTACTACGCCTGAAAAACTCCTACTGGCTGGATATGGTATATGGAAAGTTTATACAAGGTTTTGGCAGGTATTATTCAACATTTATACAAAAGCAAAGTACTACACCGGTGCAGAAATTGACACAGTGGAAAGAAGAGCAGCAACTGCCTTTGCATGTATCGGTGCAGGTGGGCAATAACTGGCAGACACAGCATAGTTTGATTACCGTTGGCCCGCTGGCAACAAGAGAAATTGCATTGCCGCTTAACTTAAGTGATGTAACCGGCGGGCAGGTAAAGGTGCAACTGAGTGCAGGCTTTATGTTTTGGGAGATTGATTATGCTGCCATTGACTTCAGTGATGACATGCCTATACAGGTAAACAGGCTACAGCCCGAAAAGGCTACCGATGAAACCGGCGCAAATGTATTGCCACTGCTGGCAAAAGAAGACGCCAGTTACCTGCAGCAGCCGGTACCCGGTAATGCTACGGTTATAGAATATTCATACATACCACTTGCCGATAACAGTAAAACACAAACTTTTATACTACACGCCAAAGGCTATTATGAGCATGTACGCAATTATACCAATGCGCCGGATATAAGCTTTCTCAAACAGTTCAGGCAGCCCGGCGCTTTATCCAGCTACAGCATAAACTTGTACAGGCAGGCAATGAATACTGATGTGAACCATTGGGCACTAAAGTGAACAGATGGATAATAAAAGAAGCACCCTTTAAAATAAAAGACTGTAAACTTTCAGGTAGTATAATTAATTGTAAACTTTTTAAAAGTATTATAAATACCGACCTATGAGCAGCAACAAAACACCCGTAAATACACCCTTTATTACCTTTACTAAAAAAGTGCTTGCAGCCGGAAAATTATCCGCAAAGGGATATATTCTATTGTTTATTTATTATTTAAAATTAGTACTGGTAATGCCCGGAGCGCTATTGCAAAATATTTTGTATGCTAATAAGATAAACAAGACAAGCATAGATAAAGATCCGGTGTTTATTATAGGGCATTACCGCAGTGGCACTACTTACCTGCACAAACTAATGGCTGCTGATGAGCGCTTTGGATACATTTCTTACTACGATATTATTTGCCCCAATACCAGTTTATTATTTGGCAAGTGGTTGCAGCAAGTACTGCAGATTATCATCGATTGGTTGGAAATAAAAACAGCTTTCTTCAATAATGTCATTCCATTATTGGAGGAGCCTGCTGAAGAAGAGCGCTTTTTAATTAATAGAGCATCAGCTTACACCGACTACTGGCGTTTTGTTTTTCCTTTACGTTGGAATGAATGGCAAAGCTGTTCGCAGCTATCTACAAATAAAGGGTATTATCAGCGTTGGAGAAAGGAATACCTCTATGTTTTAAAACTTGCCACTTACAAGCATAAAGGCAAGCAACTATTGCTAAAGAGTCCACCTAATACTGAGCGCATTCCATATCTGCTGCAACTGTTTCCTAATGCCAAGTTTATTTACATCAGCCGTAATCCGTATCATCTTTTTTATTCCATGCGCAATTTGTGGCGTAAAGCTATTGGCAGGTTTTGCCTGCAATCCATAACTGATGAGCAAATAGAAAGTATTGTATTTGAACATTATGTTCACCTGATGGAGCAATACGAAAAAGATAAAGCCTTAATACCTGCCGGTAATCTTGTAGAAATACAATACGAAAACTTAGAAGCTAACGCACAACAAGTGCTGCAAACCATTTACAAAGCTTTACAATTACCTCATTTTGAAGCACTACATAAAAGGCTTGCAACGCAACTGCAAAAAGAAAAACTGTACCGCAAGTTTAAGTATGAATACAGTAAAAAAACATTTGAAAAAATAGAAAAGCACTGGGCAAAGTATATCCGCCAATGGCACAATCAGTCATCCGATGTTGTTGCAGATACGGATGTTTTAAATTAAATAAACACTCAGGTTGATCATCACAATATAAACTCCTCTTGTATGGAAACGACAGTTGTAATCCCTTCTAAAATCAATACAGATTCAAATCATTGCTTTAGTGATGAATCAACTTCATTACCGGCGCAGCAAACCAGTAAGCTGGAGAAGTGGCTTGTATCATTTTGCAAGCAATGCACGCTGTTTTATTTAGCCTGCGTTACCATCAAAAAACCTGCACAAATATTGAAGGTTTACCGGCAGTTGATGCAGTTGCGCAAACAAACCTGGGGAGCGCAGGTGCATAAGATGTACAAAGTTGCGGGCAGGTATTACAACAACTTATACAACCCCGGCTGGCCTTCAGCAGCCTACAAAGCCTTCCTGAAAGATGAACTGCTGCGTCATGCATTTCCGCTGCAATATACCGGCAGGCTGAGCATGGTGTTTTTTGCTATTACCCGTAAATGCCCGTTGCGTTGCGAGCATTGTTTTGAATGGGATAACCTCAATAAAAAGGAAACATTTACAAGGGAAGAACTCATCAAAATTGTAGATCTGTATCAGGAGCAAGGCGCTATTCAGTTTCATTTTAGCGGTGGTGAGCCGATGGTGCGCATACACGATTTGGTAGAAGTAATAAAACATGCAAAAAAAAGGAGTGAATGTTTTGTACTTACATCAGGATTTAATTTAACAGCAGCAAATGCCAGGCGTTTAAAAGAAGCGGGCTGCAAGGGCATAGTTATAAGCATTGATCATTATATACCCGAACTGCACAATGGCTTCAGGCGGCACGCCGGCAGCTTTGAGCAGGCTGTAAATGGGGTGCAGCATGCATTGAATGCCGGTCTTGTAGTTACACTCAGTGTATGCGCTACCAAAGCATTTATTAATGGCGGTCATTTGATGCCGTATATGCAATTTGCCAGGGTGCTGGGCGTTCATTTTGTGCAACTTTTAGAGCCTAAAAACATCGGGCATTATGCCGATAAAGAAGTGCTGCTGGAAGAAACACATATACAGCATCTGGAACAGTTTTTTAAGTGCATCAATAAGGATAAACAATATAAAGATTTTCCTTTTGTAATGTATCATGGTTTTCATCAGCGCAGAGTGGGTTGCTATGCCGGCAGCCGTAGCATTTACATAGATAGTGCAGGTGATGTGAATGCCTGTCCTTTTTGCCACACTAAATCATATAATGTAGCCGATGTTTTAAAGTCTGGCAGGCAGTCGCCTTTGAAAGAAAATGTTTGTCCCCGTTTTGGAAAAATTGCATAAAACAGACCGCTGTTTTCAGGAAATAATGGCACGCTCATAAAATTATCGGATCATTATTCATACTTATGTTGTAAATTTCATTTTTCAAACAAAACATGGACCTTATGAACCGCGTACAACAAGTGCTTTCCCGCAAAGGCGCAAATACCGTTTCTGTTTCGCCCGAAGCTTCTGTATATGAAGCATTGCAAATTATGGCTGAAAAGAATATAGGTTCGGTGATTGTAATGCAGGATGATACCTTCCTCGGTATTGTTACCGAAAGAGATTATTCAAGAAAAGTGATTTTAAAAGATAAACACTCTATCAGCACGCCGGTGTCGGAGATTATGACCCCTGATTTGCCGCATGTATCGCCCGAAGATACAATAGACCATTGCATGGAGCTGATGACCAAAAATAATATCCGTTACCTGCCGGTGTTTGACAACAACCGTTTAGCAGGCATTATCTCTATGAGTGATGTAGTAAAAGCCACCATTCTTAGCCAGCAGCAAACTATTAATCATCTAAACGAATATCTGTACTCGTAAAAAGTGATACAGGCGTGTTGCCAGGTTCTTCTTTCTTATAACTGGTGATGATAAAATACCCAATTCAAATAGGTTAGCTTATATCAGCTTCGGGCTATGAGCCGTGCGCTTTGAGCAGAGGGAGATAGAAGTGTATATCGGCTACTTAATGGAAACGGAAATAAGATGAAATAAAAAGTAGTAAAAAATATTAATATAAGTAAGCCGCTATTGCAAGTGGAGCAGCATGATGGGGTGCATAATCTTACCTCATTATTATGCGCATTTTAGTTTTATTGCACTCTATAAATGCTTCCGCCTGCCACTGGTGGGAGAAGCAGTAGTAATGATGGCGTTGTTTCAAATCAGCATTCCTAACCCAATAATCTGCCTGAAAAATTAAAGCTAACGATGAAGAAATGCCGGCAATAAACTCTAAACACTATATTTTTACGCCATGAATCTTGAAAGTTTGAATGAGTTGCCCGAATGGGACGACGATGAATTTAACGATGGGGACAGCGTAGGCGAAGCATGGAAGCCTAACCGCACAAGTGAGCTGTGCAAAACGATGTATAAGCAATGGGATACTGTAATGATTGTGCTAAAAGCCGCTTTTGATAGTATGAAAGAACCTGGTGAGGATAGCTTGTTTAATAAAGACTTTCTGGAAGACCAGAAAGAAATGATATTGGGTGACGCGTATGAAGTAGCAGCTAAAATAAGAAGCTCGGAAGTGGGATTATATATCATTCGCATGGAAAATGCAGCTATCATCCGGAAGAATGCACAGTTTGTAAAAGTATCCACCAACAACTTTATAGAGGATGATTTGATGGAAGCCGAACACCACCTCATCATCCGGCAGGAGATAGATACTTTTCGTGAGTTGTTTAAGCAGTGGGTAGCTTCGTTTGAGAAGGACGAATATGAAGATGAATGGGGATTGTTTATGTAATTGTCTGAACCGGGATTTTATGGGATTTACCTGATTGACAGCATTAAAGAATAATATAAAATTTAATTGCTTTCAGTCTGATAAAAAAGTTCCGAACCGTTAACGGTTCGGAACTTTTACTTATATACATTATGATTCTTTGTGAACCTTAGCGTCTCTGCGCCTTCGTGGTTCAAACAAAATATTTACTCTCCTACAGGCAAACCCAGTGCTTTTTCCATTGGCTTGATGCTGGGTGCATGTCCCCTGAAATTTTTAAACATTTTATTGTAATCTTCGGTGTTGCCGCGCGATAAAATCATATCTCTGAAGCGCTGCCCGTTGGCTCGTGTTAAGCCGCCATTTTCTTCAAACCAGGAGTACGCATCTTCTTCCAGCATTTTCGTCCAGAGGTAAGCATAATAACCGGCTGCATAGCCATTGCTCCAGATATGCAGAAAGTAAGAAGAACGGTAGCGTGGCGGCACTTGCGGCAGAGCCAATCCGGTACTTTGCAAGGCAGCTAATTCAAAGGAATCTACATTATTTACCGCATTGCTGTCTTTAATAGTATGCCACTGCATATCGAGCGAAGCAGCAGCCAGCAATTCGGTTAAGCTATAACCCTGATTGAAAGTAGCAGCATTTTTAATCTTATCTACCAAGCTTTGCGGAATGGGTTCGCCGGTTTTGTAATGCATTGCATAATGCTTCAGCACCGTTGGATACAATGCCCAATGCTCATTGAACTGCGAGGGGAACTCTACAAAATCACGGGCTGTATTGGCGCCTGAAATAGAAGGATATTGCTGGCTGGCAAACATGCCGTGCAGGGCATGACCAAACTCGTGAAACATAGTGGTTACATCATCAAAGGAGATGAGGGCAGGCTCGCCGGGCGCTGGCTTGGTAAAGTTGCATACGTTGTAAATAACGGGCTTGGTGCCCATCAGTTTAGATTGCTCTACCAGGTTGCTCATCCATGCACCGCCCGATTTATTATCGCGTTTGTAATAATCGCTATAAAATAAAGCTAATGGTTTTCCGTCTTTATCAAATACATCAAATACACGCACATCGGGCTGCCATACAGGAAGGTCGTGCCGTTCTTTAAACGTAATACCATACAATTGATTGGCGGCATAAAACACACCATCTTCCAGCACTTTGTTTAGTTCAAAATAAGGTTTTATCTCATTTTCATCGAGGTTGTATTTTGCTTTACGCACCTGCTCGGCATAGTAGTTCCAATCCCAGGGCATCAACGTAATGCTATCGCCTTGCTTATCAATTTGCGCCTGTATATCGGCAGCTTCGCCTTTGGCTTTTGCAGTAGCGGCCGGCACCAGTTGTGCAAAGAATGTGGCTACTGCTGCAGGTGTCTGCGCCATCTGGTCCTGCAGTTTCCAGGTGGCATAATCGGGAAAGCCCATCAGTTTTGCTCTTTGTTCGCGAAGGGCGGCAAGGCGCAAAATAGTAGGGCGTGTATCGTTGGAATCGGCATGTTTTGCACGCAGCCACGACGCCTGAAACAGTTGTTCTCTGGTAGCACGGTTGGATAGCGACTGCAGTGGTGGCTGCTGGGTAGTATTTTGCAAAGGAATGAGCCATTTGCCGGTAAGATTAGCGGCTTTTGCATTTTGTGCATACGCTGCTTTCATATTCTGTGGAAGTCCTTCCAGCTTAGCGGAGTCTTCAATAACCAAAGCGCCATTTTTAGCTGCATTCAGGAGTTGATTGGTAAATTTTGCACTTAGTCCGGCATCTTCCTCATTCAATTTTTTCAGTTTCGCTTTATCTTCTTCCGATAGCCTGGCACCTGCTAATACAAACTGTTGATACTGATATTCCACCAGCCGGTTTGATTCGGAATCCAGGTGTAGTTTTTCCCTGTTCTGATAAATTGTTTCAATGCGCTTAAACAGCTTTGGATTGAGATAAATAGCATCCTGGTTAGCAGCCAGCTTAGGCGCCATTTCTTCCTGTAACTGCTGCAGGGTATCATTGGTATTGGCACCGGTTACGAGGTTGAACACATGGTTTACCCGACTCAACAATTGACCACTTTTTTCCAGTGCTACCAATGTATTTTCAAACGTAGGTGCTGCCGGATTGTTGGCAATTGTTGCTATTTCTTCCTGTTGCGCTTTCATGCCTGCTTCAAGTGCAGGTTTGTAATCTGCATTAGTAATTTTGTTAAAAGGCGGCGCTCCAAAAGGCAGCTTGCTGGGCGTGCTGAAAGGGTTGGATGCCGGCAAAGCATTGCTATTGCTTTGTGCTATCGTTTTGTTTTGAGCAAAAATGGTCAAGGCAAATACATTTAGGAGTACAATAAATATGGTTTTCATTTCACACTTTTTATTCAGGTTTGGAAGATAGTGAATCTTTGGAGAAAGGTAATGTCAATAACCTTTTTGGAATTGTTTTCGGAAACACAGGTGTGAAGGAGGACTTTTTTTCAGGAAAAATCTTTCCTGTTTGTACGCAATCTATTTGTATCTTTCTTTATAAAAATAGTACTGCTTCTTTAATAACGATCTTACCTAAATCATTAAGGCACGGAATACGATTAGGACTATCATTAAGCTACGACATTACAAAAGCACACGGCGGAGAAATAAAAGTGGAAACGAAGGAAGGTGAAGGAAGTGAGTTTATTATTCAATTACCCAATAATTAAATGCGTGTGAAATCATACATTCTAACTGTATTGCTTTTATTGTTGCCTTGTTTAGCAATAGCCCAGGATACAACCATTACCAGTGCACCAAAGGCGTTTTATGAGTATGTTGATAGTGTACAACTGTTACTAAGCAAAGCAAATGATGATACTGCAAAAGTTATGTTGCTGATTGAATTAAGTGATGATTATCTCGTTTATCAGGCTGATACAAGTATACGCTATGCTCAAAGAGCAATAAGTTTGGCGAGACAGCTAAACTACAAAAAAGGCGACGCACAAGGCATGTATATGTATGGTTATGCTTTGTGGATATCCGGAATTTATGATAAGGCGATAGAGATTGCACTTAAAGCTTTAAATCTGTATAAGGGCTTGCAAGATGTGAAAATGATTGCAGGCACCTATCTTCAACTGGCAGTTCTTTACAGGGATATAGGTGATTACAATCAGGCTTTAAAGTATGGTTTTCTGTCAAAAAAAACATTTGACCCATTAATTCTTCCGCCGGGGCAATCTTTAATTATAAGCAGTATTTACCTCCTTACAAATCAAATTGATTCTGCGTCTTTTTATACCAAAGAAGCTTCTGACATGCTCAAACAAAACAAAATTGAATCGGCTAATTTGCAAGATTTGTTTGGTGATGTTGAGGCGAAAAAGAAAAATTATCAAGAGGCATTAAGTTATTACTGGTCGGGTATTCCTATTGCCATTAATCAGGTGAACTATTTGGATTTAGTCTATCTCTACAACAGTATTGCACAATTATACTACGAAACCGGAAATATTGATTCATCAGTGTATTATGCAAAAAAAGTATTAAACGTATCGCAATTCACTTCTTATCAAAGAGGTGCATTTGAAGCCTTTACTATTCTTACCAAAGATTATAAGTTAAACCATCAGAATGACAGCGCCATTAAGTATTTAGAATTAAGCATTGCATTAAATGATAGTTTATTTAGTAAAGAGAAAACAAGAGCAATACAGAATTTAACCTTTAATGAACAGTTACAACAGCAGGAGAAGGCACAACAGCAAAAGGAATTTCAAAACAAGATAAAGCTCTACTCGCTGATTGCCGCACTGGTTGTCTTTTTATTGATAGCCTTTATACTTTGGCGCAATAACCGGCGTAAACAAAAACTAAACACATTACTTCAAAAACAAAAGGAGCAAATCGAAAGCACATTAATAGAACTCAAGTCAACGCAAGCACAACTTATACAAAGTGAAAAAATGGCTTCGCTTGGAGAACTAACGGCAGGCATAGCTCACGAAATACAAAACCCGTTAAACTTCGTCAATAATTTTTCTGAGATAAATACAGAATTGATAGAAGAGCTAGAAGAAGAGGCAGATAAGGGAAATGTAAATGAAGTAAAAGCTATTGCAAAAGACATTAAAGAAAACGAACAGAAGATTATTCATCATGGCAAACGTGCAGATAGTATTGTAAAAGGCATGCTGCAACATTCCAGAGCAAGCAGCGGTAGAAAAGAGCTGATAAATATCAATGCTTTGATAGACGAAAGCTTAAGATTGAGTTATCATGGACTAAGAGCTAAGGACAAGGACTTCAATGCAACTATCAATACAGATTATGATGCAAGTATTGATAAGATAAATATTGTGCCTCAGGACATCAGCAGAGTATTGCTTAACTTGTTTAATAATGCCTTTTATTCAGTGAATGAAAAGAAGAGGCAACTGAATGGTATATATGAGCCTGCAGTTTCTGTATACACAAGAAAGCTGGATGGTAAAGTGGAGATACAGGTAAAAGACAATGGCAACGGCATTCCTCAAAACATTATAGATAAAATCTTTCAGCCCTTCTTCACCACTAAACCTACCGGACAGGGAACAGGATTAGGGCTATCGTTAAGCTATGATATTATTAAAGCACACGGTGGAGAAATAAAAGTGGAGAGTAAAGAAGGTGAGGGAAGTGAGTTCATTATTATATTTCAAAATTAATTTTTTGTATGAAGAGTATCTTTTTTGCAATAATTTTTCTTGGGGCGGCGGGTATCGTTTTACAGGCACAGAATTTAAGAGCCGATAGCCTGAAGCAATTACTGGAAAAAACACCGAAAGATACGAACTACGTAAAACTCCTGACGGAAATTGGCTCGGCGTATATTTTTATGAAACCTGACACTGCTCTGGTATATGCAAAACGAGCATTGGATATGGCAAGAGATCTTCACTATACCAATGGAATAATGGGAACATTAACTGGCAATGGTGAACTCCTTCGTATGCTCGGTGATTATCCCGGTTCGTTGAAAATGCAATTTGAGGCGCTTGATATGTACCGGAAAGTTAAAGATACTTCTTCGGAAGCTGGCACGCTTGCGTTTATAGGCATTACTTATATGGATTTTAGAGAATACACGCAGGCGCTTCAATACCTGCTGCAGGCTAATCTTACTTACCAACAATTGCCTGTCGACCCGATGAGTATTTTTATTCTGTCAAATATTGGAAATACCTATGATTTACTAGGCATGCCCGATTCAGCTTTATACTATCAAAAACAGGCACAGGAAAAAATGAAAGGCATCAGGCACGGAGCTTTATCAGGGCTCATTCAGATCGGTCTTGGCAATATATATAAAGAGATGGGCAAAACAGATTCCGCTTTACAATATTATCACCAGGGTTTATTAAACGCTTCGATTATAACTGAAAACATCAATCTCAGTAAAGTACAACAAAAAATTGCAGGAATATATGAATCGCAGCACATGTATGACTCAGCCATGTATTATGCCCGCAGGGCTTTTGCCCAGGCAAGATACACTGCACAGAAACCGGACATCATGGAATCCGGCATGTTATTGTTTAAACTTCATCGGGAACTCAATAATGCCGATAGTGCCTTCTTGTATGAAGATATTGTTGCAGCTATGAAAGATAGTTTGTATGGTCCGCAAAAGTTCAGGCAACTGCAGTTGTTGATGCTGGATGAGCAGCAGCGGCAACAAAAAATTATACAGGATCAGGAACACTACAGGAATAAAATTAAATACACCGCATTGCTCTCTTCATTGGGTGTTTTATTGGTGCTAGGTTTTATACTTTTAATAAATAACCGTCATAAACAAAAAGCAAAAAACGAAATTGAAAAAGCATATGCAGAATTAAAGGCTACTCAAGCCCAACTCATCCAATCAGAAAAAATGGCTTCGCTTGGTGAACTCACCGCAGGCATTGCACATGAGATACAGAACCCGTTAAATTTCGTGAACAATTTCTCAGAAGTAAATAAAGAGTTGTTGATAGAAATAAAAGTAGAGATTGACAAGGGTGATCTGGAAGAAGTTAAGCTTATAGTAGATGATGTAATCAGTAATGAAGAAAAAATAAGCCATCATGGTAAGCGTGCAGACAGCATTGTAAAAGGCATGCTGCTACACTCGCGGGCTAATACAGGCAAAAAAGAACTAACGGATATTAATGCTTTGGTGGATGAATGTTTGCGGCTGAGCTATCATGGTTTAAGAGCGAAGGATAAGGAGTTTAATGCAGAGATAAAAACAGACTTTGATGAAAGCATTGGTAAGATAAATATTGTACCGCAGGATATCAGCAGAGTATTGCTCAACTTATTCAATAACGCTTTTTATGCTGTTGATGAAAAAAGAGCTAAGCTCAATGGGATATTTGAGCCAAATGTTTCAGTGTGTACAAAAAAGCTGGATGGCAAAGTAGAGATACATGTAAGAGATAATGGTGGTGGTATTCCGCAGAGCATCGTAGCTAAAATCTTTCAGCCTTTCTTTACTACTAAACCTACGGGACAGGGAACAGGGTTGGGATTGAGTTTGAGTTACGACATTACAAAAGCACACGGCGGAGAAATAAAAGTGGAAACGAAGGAAGGTGAAGGAAGTGAGTTTATTATTCAATTGCCAAATGTTTAAATTAACTGCATGAAAATATTGATAAAAATATTATTGCTTTTGTTGTTGCAGGATTTAAATGCTGTACACGCACAGTCCTCTAAAATAGATAGCCTTAATAACTTAATCAGTAAATCAGTAAGTGATACAGGCAGAATTAACCTGCTTATAGAAAAAGGCGAACTGTTAAGTGCTGTAAATATAGATTCGTCAATATTACTTACCCAACAAATATTGCAAGACGCAAAAAGAATAAACTATTATAAAGGTCAGGTTGGTGCTCGCCATATTTTAGTGAGAAATTATTCCCTTAAAGGAGATTTTAAAACCGCAAAGGAAAACCTTGTCTTTTTAGAGCAATTAGTAAAAACTTCAGGAGACTCAATAGAGTATGCTAAGCTGTATGGAAGTTCCGGTATTATGCATGGCATTCGGTCTGCTTACGATAGTGCAATATATTTTTTAAAAAAAGCAGTCGGCATTATTGAAAGAAATAACTATATACCTGAATTAATAAAATACTATGGAGAGCTTGGAAGTGATTACCAACAACAATCAAATTATACGGAGGCATTAAAATATCAGCAGGCAGCGCTTAAACTTTCAGAAGAAAATAAAGATGAAGTTAACCAGGCTTATGTACTGGTGAACATGGCTACAACTTATATGGATATGGGAGACACTTCAAAAAGTGATCAAACTTATAAAAATTCAATAAAAATTGCTGAAAGAAACGGACTTCGAAATGTTGAAGTTTATGCATCTTCAAATCTTTCCAGTAATGCCATATCCGAAAACAAATGGGTAGATGCTTATGAATACGGAATGAAGGCAGCCGCTCTTGGCGGTGCTATGGGCGACCAGGGCATACAGGCTGCCAGTTTATCAAAAGCTGCAAGAGCTTTGGCTGGTATGAACAGTTTTACAAAAGCAACGCAAATAGCCAGGCAGGCAATTGTTATAGCAGATTCATCGGCACAGCAATTTGTTATCTCACAGGCGTACTCTGCAATGGGCACTATATTATATTTTCAAAAAAGATATAAAGAGGCTATCCCTTTTTATGAAAAAATCTTAACTGTAAATACAGAAGATTATTATGATGAGTTTACAGGAACGATGTATTCTGAACTGGCAGAATGTTACCAAAAAACAGGTAATACAGCTAAGGCGTTAGCAGCTTTTAAGAAATATGATGAGATAAAAGACTCAACAAGAAGCAGGGAAAATATTCAAAAAGCTACAGAGCTTGCAATGAACTATGAATTTGATAAGAAACAAGCTATAGCGAAAGCAGAACAAGACAAAAAAAATGCAGAATCTCAGCGTATAAGGAGCCAGCAACTTTCTACAATTATTATACTTGGTATTATTGTATTAGCGGTTGTAATTATTGCAGTGATACAGTTTAGAAGTAAGCGGCATAAAGAGCATGCAAACATTGCATTACAACAACAAAAAGAAAAAGTAGAAAGTACTTTACAGGAACTCAAATCCACGCAAGCCCTCCTCATTCAAAAAGAAAAGATGGCTTCACTCGGTGAACTTACTGCAGGTATTGCTCATGAGATACAGAACCCATTAAACTTCGTGAATAACTTTTCGGAGATTAATACAGAATTGATAGATGAATTGGAAGAAGAAGCTGATAAAGGAAATATAGAAGAAGTGAAAGCTATAGCAACAGACATTAAAGAGAACTCACAAAAGATCATCCACCACGGCAAGCGTGCAGATAGTATAGTAAAAGGCATGCTGCAACACTCCAGGGTTAGTACCGGTAAGAAAGAGCTGACTGATATTAACGCTTTAGTGGATGAATGTTTACGGTTAAGTTATCATGGATTCAGAGCAAAGGACAAGGAGTTCAATGCAACGATTGAAACAGGTTATGATGAGAGCATTGGTAAGATAAATATTGTACCTCAGGATATAAGCCGAGTATTGCTTAACTTGTTGAATAATGCCTTTTATGCAGTTGATGAGAAAAAGAGACAACTGAATGGAATGTATGAGCCAGTAGTTTCTGTGTGCACCAAAAAGCTGGATGGTAAAGTAGAAATACATGTAAAAGACAACGGCAACGGCATTCCCCAAAACATAATAGATAAAATATTTCAGCCTTTCTTTACTACCAAGCCAACGGGGCAGGGAACAGGATTGGGGTTATCATTGAGCTATGACATTATAAAAGCACATGGCGGTGATATAAAGGGGGATAGTAAAGAAGGTGGGGAAACGGAGTTCCTAATTTGCTTATTGGTTAATTCATAATTACATAAAAATGATAGTCTTAAAAATAGTCATTACTACGGTTTTATTTTTGCATGGTTTTAATTATGCGCAAGCTCAGTCATCAAAAATAGATAGCCTTAATAACCTTATCAGCAAAGCCCGCAGCGACACCGCAAAAATTAACCTGATATTGAAAAAAATATCTGTTATTAGCAATATCAACCTCGATTCGGCAATCAACCTGTCTTTGAAAACACTGGCAGCGGCACATGCTATTAACTATTATAAAGGAGAAGTAAACATAAGGCTAAAGCTTGCCACCAGTTATTCTTTTAAAAGTAATTATAAAGCTGCGGCAGAACAACTGAGCTACCTTGAAAAGTTTATACAACCATCAAAAGACTCTTCAGACTTAGCAAATCTGTATTCAAATTATGGAATGTTATATGGCATGCAAAGCAAGTATGATACATCTATTCAGTTTTTGGAAAAAGCAATCAGTATTAATGAGGGCGGGGCTGGTAGTAAAGCTGCACTAAGTGGCAATTATTCCAATATTGCCATTGGTTACCAGCAACAATCTAATTTTCCAATGGCATTAATGTATCAGCAAAAGTCTTTAAAAATTGCCGAAGAAAACACTGATGAATCCAGCCAGGCACACACGCTTGTAAATATTGCCAATACTTACGTTAATTTGGGTGATACCACAAGAGCAGAAAATGCTTTTATGAAATCTATTGTATTAGCTAAAAAAAATCAGCTTAAAAATGTTGAATTGTACGCATATTCCAATCTTTCTTCGATGTATGTAAATGGAAATAAATGGCGAAAAAGTTATGAGTACGCCATGAAGGCCGCCGCGCTTGGTGTAGCAATGGGAGACCAGGGCATGGCAGCCGCAAGTCTTTCAAAAGCAGCACTATCATTGGCTTCTTTAAATCAGCCCGAAAATGCTAAAGCACTATCTTTAAGAGCAATTGCTGCAGCCGACTCCTCGGCCAATCCTTTGAATATTTATCAGGCTTATTCAAGCATGGGCTATGCACTAATGTATCAGAAAAAGTGGAAAGAAGCTATTCCATTTTATGAGAAAAGTTTTGCTGCACTTAAAAATGCAGACTTGTACGGTTTAGAGTATGGTAAAGTATTCAAAGAATTATCTGTATGTTATGAAAAAACAGGTAATATAACCAAAGCATTAGCGGCTTATAAGAAATATGCTGAAATTAAAGATTCGGCAAGCAGCAGAGACAATATTCAAAAAGCAACCGAGCTTTCTATGAATTATGAATTTGGTAAAAAAGAAGCTGTTGCTAAAGCACAGCAGGATAAGAAAGATGTCGATGCAAAGCGGATAAAAAATCAGCAATATTTTACAATTGCTGCATTAGGAATTGTTGTGCTTGCGGTAATCATAATTGCAGTAATACAATTCAGAAACAGCATGCACAAACAGAAGATAAATCTTCTGTTGGAAAGACAAAAAAGCAAAGTGGAGATTACGTTATCAGAATTAAAATCAGCACAGGCACAATTAATACAATCTGAAAAGATGGCTTCGCTTGGCGAGCTCACTGCGGGCATTGCGCATGAGATACAAAACCCTTTGAACTTTGTGAATAATTTTTCAGAGGTGAATAAAGAGTTGATTGCAGAGTTGAAAGAAGGGATTGAAAAGGGAGATTGGGAAGAAGTAAAAACCATTGCCAATGATATTGAAGAAAACGAACAAAAAATTATCCACCACGGTAAGCGTGCAGACAGTATAGTAAAAGGCATGCTGCAACACTCACGGACTAATACAGGCAAAAAAGAGCTAACTAATATAAATGCTTTGGTAGGTGAATGTTTGCGCCTAAGTTATCATGGATTAAGAGCAAAAGATAAAGCGTTTGATGCAACTATACAAACCAACCTTGATGACCGTATTTATAAAATAAACATTGTGCCGCAAGATATCAGCAGGGTACTAATCAACCTGTTGAATAATGCTTTTTATGCAGTGAATGAAAAGAAGAGACGTTTAAATGGAACCTTTGAGCCAACCGTTTCAGCCTGTACAAAGAAACTAGATGGTAAAGTGGAAATTCATGTAAAAGATAACGGTAATGGCATTCCTCAAAACATTGTAGATAAAATCTTTCAACCATTCTTTACCACCAAGCCTACCGGGCAGGGAACAGGATTAGGCTTATCTTTAAGCTACGATATTATCAAGGCACATGGAGGGGAGATAAAAGTGGAGAGTAAAGAAGGAGAAGGAAGTGAATTTAAAATTAAACTACCTTTAGAAACATAAAATCTTTTACAACCCCATAAAAACAACACACTATGGCTATTGTACCCAACACACCGGGCATTCATCACATCAACCTGCGTTGCTCCGACCTGGAAGCTGCAAAAAGTTTTTACCAGGATACGATCGGCTTCCAAGTGGTGCTCCAAACGCCCGACTTGTTTGCTTTTCCTATTGGCAGCGTATTCATCGTTTTCAAGAAGGCAGACGACAATACGCAATTCAACCCCCACACCATTGGCACCGACCACATAGCTATTGCCTGCGAAAGTGAAGAGGAATTGAACCGCGTAGCACGCGGGCTAAGCGATGCAGGTGTAGAAAATACCGGTATAAAAACCGACCCAACATTGCAAAAACAATATGTTGCCTTTAAAGACCCTGACCGTATTCAGTGGGAGTTTTATATGGTATAGTAACAGCCTTTTTATTAAAGCATTATTGTTTCGTTCTACTGTGAGGTACACGTGGCAGTACCCAACAACAGATAGGGCGGAAGTACTATACCTATGCTATAAAGGTTCCTTCGGTGTATATGAAATTAAAGCTTCTAATAAATCTTTACAAACTCCCAACCTATAGCAATGCTTTTGATATACAATTTTCTGAATTCCACTTCGTAAAAAGGCTTCTCATAAGTGGTGGGGACATTCGGTTGCAGCAGGCTTGTTTCTATATCTGTATTGGTTACGGGCACACGAATGATATCGTGATCAAACTCCGATGTATAAGGCAGCTTTCGGCGTGCTGCTGCAATAATTTGTGCGGTGGTCATAAGGCTAATTTATCATGTACTTACACCGGCATATACTTCTACTTTGTTTGTACCGCTTGCTGTTGCAATAACAAAGCTAAAACATACTGTTACATCTGGTGACGGAGCTATCATGTGGCTTTAGAGATAATACATGTTGCGCTCATGAGCTAAATAATACGCATTGCCCGAGGACATCAGAGCAGACTTCCTTGCCTCTACAAGGTTATATGTCATCTTTACGCTCTATCTTAATTGATTAATGCCACGCATATATAGCATCATAAATTGTACTACAAACAGCATGCTTTCTTCTGTCACTCATACCATAAACATCAAAAACACCTTACGGTGTTTTTGATGTTTATAACCAATCAGGATAATGTAAACGGAACAGTGCTGTACATCTATAAATCTTCCTCCCGCTCCAGCATCAATATGGCACTTTGCGGAACGATATAATACTTTTCTCCTTCATACATCACTTCGGTGGCACTATTCATTAAAAAAATAGCTACATCGCCTTCTCTGGCTTGCAGGGGTAAATATTTTACCTGTTCTTCTTCCGATTTCCAGGGCTCACTTTCTACCGGCAATGGTATGGCATAGCCGGGGCCTGTTTTTATTACATAGCCTTGTTGCACCCGTTCTTTTTCCTGCACGCCGGGCGGCAGAAATAAGCCTGAGGAAGTTTGATCCGTTGCATGTTGCGGTTTTATTAAAACCCTGTCTCCAATAATGATGAGCTTTTTCAATTTATTATCCGGTGTTAACAGCATATCCAAATACTTATGTTGCAAATTTATTACAACAATTTGTTTCCCTGTTTTATTTAGCAAATACCTGCAGGTTTTTGCATGTTGAGTCAAACTAAAAGCCCGCTGCTTCCATAGCAGCGGGCTTTTAGTTTAGAATACTTGTTTTTTATAATTTATTGCTTAATGAACTTAATAGTTTGGCGGTTATTGGCACTTTGCACCGTTAAGAAATACATGCCCGATGATAATGCGGCAACGTCCAGTGAAGCAGAAGAAGTGCCTTGCAGATGCAATTGTTTATTCATTACTACGCTTCCCTTTGCATCAGCAATAGTTACAGTAATTGTTTCTGCAGCAGTGTTTAGCTGCAAATTGCAAGTGGTGTGTACCGGATTTGGATACAGCCTGGCATTGAACAACTGTCCATCGCTTTTCAAAGCTGTTGCACTCAAAGTTGCATTGCTGTTTGCGGCAATTGTAGTTGCGGCAGTCACCTTTATCGTAATTGTCTGTTCATCGTACATTGCCGGTGAGCCATTGTCTGTAACTCTTATGGTAGCTTTATAAGATCCGGTGGTTGCGGGTGTCCAGCTAAATGCACCAGATGTAGCATTGATAGTTGCACCTGCAGGTGCACTTGTAAGCGAAAATTTCAATGTTTGCGTTGCATCCTGGTCTTTTGCTGTTGCTGTAAACTTCAACGTATTATTTTGAACAACTGTTTTATTAGGAATAGAATCTAATACAGGCGCATGATTAACAGCTTTAACGGTTATCTTCACTTTTGCCGGTGCCGAAGCCATACAGCCTACGCTAGTCTTGAAACCAAAGGAGTCTGCACCAAAATAGCCGGGGTTTGGCGTATAAGTTCTGTTTGCACCGCTGCCGCTTAAGGTGCCGTTTTTAGGCTGGGTGGATATAACATAGTTAAAGGTGGTAGCACCAGAGCCGGTAAGCGTAATAGCTACTGCTTTATCCTGGTTGGTAGTAACAGATTGCGAATTAGCTACCAGGTTGTTAACCGGGGCAAATATTAAACCGCCAAGGGGAGTGCCACCATCTTTTGTCAGATTTAAATGACGCAACACGGTATAGGTACCACCGGTGGTCACTTTAAATACAGTGCCATTATTGTAAGTACCTCCAACGCTAGTTGTACCGTATAGTATGCCATCGGGGCCTTGCATTAGGGTGCCTTTTGGCATTCTGCCGTCTTTAGTTACATCAAGTGTTCTTAATACCTTTAAGGCGCCGGATGTAGATACCTGAAAGATGGTGCCGGCGGCTTTACTGCCACCATCGCTGCAGGTGCCATACAGGTTTCCATCTTTGCCTTGTATCAGGCTTCCCAGTGGATAATAACCCTCTGTACTACTGTTGAAAGTATGTATTACTGTAAATGCTCCGGATAATGTAAGTTTAAATATTTTTGCCACATTGGTAGTCATACCATACAGGTTGCCATCTTTAGCCTGTATAAGACTGCCCTGTGGATTGCTGCCATCGGTAGCATTTACAAAGCTTCTGATTACGGTATAAGAAGTGCCGCTTGTATTTATTTTAAAGATAGTACCGCCCAAATTAGGACCACCGTTTGTACACATGCCATACAGGAATCCATCAGAGGCTTGTATCAAACTGCCCGAAGGATTATATCCATCTTTACTGCCCGACAGATGACGCAATACGGTTAAGTTGCCTGCCGGAGTAATCTTAAAAATAGTACCACCGCCGTTAGTACCACCGTCATAGGTGGTGCCATAGAAATTGCCATCTGTTGCTTGTACCAGATTACCTTTGGGAGTAGCGCCATTAACGAATTTGTTGAAGGAAAACAGTACAGTAGGCGTGCCACCACATATTTTTACTATCGAGCCATAGCCATAAGCGCCACCGGTACTGGTAGTAAAATAGTAGGCACTGTCTTTACCTTTTATAGGTGATCCCAGAGGCGCATTACCTAAAGTGGCGCCATTCATGTTGGCAAGCCGGGTAACGGCGCCACCAGTTGTAACTTTAAATGCTGTTCCCATATTATATACACCTCCGCTGCTGGCTAGTGCGTACAGGCTGGCATCATTGCCTTTAACCAAAGCTCCGTTTGGATAGCTGCCTTCTGTAGTAGCATTGAGTGAATGAAGAACTGTATAAGTGCCAGATAAACTTAATTTGAATATAATGCCAACACCATTGGCACCACCGGAAGTCGTCATTCCATATAGCAACCCATCTGAATTTTGCATTAATGAGCCGTTTGGATAGCCTCCATCTGCAGTGTATGAAAAATTTCTTACTACTGTATATGTACCACTGGGTGTTATTTTAAAGAGGGTACCAACGCCATTGGCGCCACCTCTGTTACAAGTGCCGTAAAAGTTGCCGTCTGTTGCCTGTATCAGGTCACATTTGGGAGTAGTGCCATCGGCAGTTTTTAAGAATCTTAGTACAGTAAGTGCGCCCGATTTGGTTACTTTGAATATGGTACCTGCATAATTGGTAGCATCGGTAGAGGTTACGCCATACAGGTTGCCATCCTTACCTTCAGTAAGACTGCTATAGCTGTTGCCGCCGTCTGTAGTATTATTCATGGAGTGTATTACCGTATAACTGCCATTTGGAGTGAGCTTAAAGATAGCGCCATAGCCATTAGCGCCGCCTCCATAGGTAATGCCATAGTAATTGCCATCGCTTGCTAACGTTAAATGCCCGCGTGGGTTGCCTCCATCCGCATAGCTGAGGCTTCTAACAATTGTAAAGACGCCGGAAGAGGATATTTTGAAAATAGTACCGTATCCGTTAACGCCGCCATTTACCGTCATCCCGTAGTACAATCCGTCAGCACCTCTTATTAGTTCGCCATCAGGATAGCCGCCATCTGTGCTATAGTTAAATTCTTTTAAAACGGTTACAGCTCCTGTAGCACTCATTTTAAAAATGGATCCATAGCCATAGGTGCCACCGTTGCTGGTCATTCCATAAAAGTTGCCATCATCTCCTTTGAGTAAGCTGCCGTTAGGTAGTTGTCCCCAATCAGCAAAGCTTTGCGTGATAGAAAAGCCCGAGCCGTTGGTGTTGATGTTAAATAAAGTGCCTTTGCCGTCGGGTCCTCCGTTGGAAGCTAATCCGGTAAGTACAGTTTGTGCCGATGCCTGTTGCAGTAGTGTTGTTAAGCTTAATAACAAAAGAAAAACATTGCCGGTCAGAAATTGTGTAATGGTTCGTTGCATAAATAGATCCTTTTAAGGGTTTGCGTAATGGTTTAATGGCGTTTTTAAGCCAATACGAAACTACCCCGCAGGCGTACGGAAGGAAATAGCATAAATATGCGATGAAAGAAGACCATTGTTACGACTTACAGTTATAAATATTATGATTTACAGTTGTAAAACTGTGTTGGAAGTAATTATTGTGTAAACTTTAAGGAAATATATTATATTAATAGTAATGTATAAGTATGCTCATTCCAGTTCCCTTTTTATCTATAAAGGACTGCAAGGTTTTTTTTGGTAAGCTATTCAAACAATAAACAAGCGATTGTGAGAAAATCAACAATGCAGGTCTTTTATTTCAGGAAAATTTTCTATTATTTTGCAGCACATTTTATTTTTCCAAAAACCTATGACAGTACACTAACACAAAAGATTTGCGTGTTTGCACAAGTGCTGGCTGGTTTGCAGGTTATCATTTTTATTAAATATTGTTCATGGTTCCTATTTTATTATTCCTCTTTTTGCATTGGTTTTTTTCTTTGTTCTTCCACACTTTTTTCCTTCACCGTTATGCCTCGCATCAGATGTACACTACCAGCAGGCGTTGGGAAAAAACCTTTTATTTTCTTACCTGGTTTGCACAGGGTTCTTCCTACCTGGTACCCAGAGCTTACGCGGTAATGCACCGTATGCATCACGAGTACAGTGATACCGAGAAGGACCCGCACTCTCCTCATTTCTTTAAAGATGTGTGGGATATGATGATGCATACTGCCAAAATTTACAGCGGCTTTCAAACCGGCAAAAATTTGCCTGAACCGCAGTTTACAAAAGACTATCTTCCTGTTTGGCAAAAGCTGGATCGTTTTGGGCATCATATGGCTACAAGGCTCACTTTTGCAGCAGCTTATATTGCTTTTTACGCTTATTTTGCTCCAAGCCCCTGGTGGTTTTTATTATTGCCAATCCACTTTTTTATAGGTCCGGTGCAAGGTGCCGTTGTAAACTGGTGTGGGCATAAATACGGGTACAGCAATTTTGAGAATGGTGATCATTCCAAAAATTCAACACCATGGGGTATTTTGCTGATGGGCGAATTGTTTCAAAACAATCACCATTATGATAAAAGCAGCGCCAATTTTGCCCAAAAGTGGTTTGAGTTTGATACTACTTACCTTATTATGCGCGGCTTAAACAAAGTAGGTATCATCCGTCTTGTTCCTGCCACTAATCCGGATACTGCTGAGCCTACTGTAAAACAGGTGGTTCGCGACCGCAGTTTGCAGTTGAACGATTGATTTATTTAAAGGTTTTTGATTTATTATACTATAAAACGGAGTAAGTAAAAGCATCGCTTTCACTTACTCCGTTCTTTTTTGCAATTACAGGTAAAGAAAACCATAAAGCTGCTTGGCAATTGCCTTGTGCATTATATATTTACCTGCATAACACTTGTCTATGAAAAGAATTTGTATTTCGTTTTTTGTTTTTGTTTTTCCCTTTATGCTGATGGCACAGCAAAACAAAATTGAGATTATGCCACAGCCGGTATCGGTTTCGCCGCAGGCAGGCACTTTCCAGTTAGCCAATAATATCCTCATCAATGCGCCAACGGGTACAGAGGTGCAGTATGTAACGGATTACCTGTCGGGTAAATTACATACAGCTACGGGGTATCCGGTTACTGTGAGCGCTGCGGGTGGAAATGCCGCTATTCAACTGATATTGAATAAAGACAGTGATACTACACTTCGTAAAGAGGGCTACAAACTCTCCGTTACGCCGGGCAGTGTTGTCATTCGCGCCAACCAGCCCGCAGGTTTATTCTATGGCGTGCAAACCTTGATGCAGTTATTGCCCAAAGAAATTGAAAGCGATACGACGGTACAAAATATAAGCTGGACGGCACCTTGTGTGGAGATAACTGATTATCCCCGCTTTGCATGGCGCGGGCTGATGTTTGATGTAGCACGTCATTTTTTTACCAAGCAGGATGTGAAGGATTTTATAGACCAGATGGTAATGTATAAATTAAATGTGCTGCACCTGCACCTTACCGACGACGAAGGCTGGCGCATCGAAATAAAAAGCCTGCCGAAGCTTACCGAAGTAGGTGCCTGGAATGTAAAGAAAGTAGGCTACTTCGGCACATTTTCTCCACCCACTCCCGATGAGCCACGCAACTACGGCGGCTTTTACACACAGGACGATATAAAAGAAATAATACAATATGCCAAAGCGCATTTTGTAGATGTATTGCCCGAAATAGATGTTCCTGGCCATAGCCTCGCAGCTATTGCCGCTTATCCCGAGTTGTCCTGTTCGGGTGGCGCTGTTAATCATGGTGTTTCCTCCGGCGAGTCCATTAAAGATTGGTCAACACACACGGCATTGGTAGATGACAACCTGTGCCCGGCTAACGAAAATGTATATACTTTTTTAGATAAAGTAATAACAGAAGTAGCACAGTTGTTCCCTTTTGAATACATTCACATGGGCGGTGATGAAACCTTTAAAACCTTTTGGGAGAAAAGTGATGCGGTAAAGGCATTGATGAAGAAGGAGAACCTGAAAACAATGGAAGAAGTGCAGGCTTACTTTAGCAAAAGGGTAGAAAAAATTGTGGAATCAAAAGGTAAAAAGTTCATGGGCTGGGATGAAATACTGGAAGGCGGACTGGCACCCAATGCAGTAGTCATGAGCTGGCGTGGCATACAGGGCGGCATAGAAGCAGCCAAACAAAAGCATGAAGTGGTAATGAGCCCTACTACCTACGCTTATCTGGATTACATGCAGGGCGACCCTATTATAGAGCCACATATATATGCAACGCTTCGCCTGAAAAAAGCTTACCAATTTGAGCCGGTACCCGATGGTGTGGACCCGAAGTACATAAAGGGCGGACAAGGTAATTTATGGTCAGAACAGTTATATAACATGCGCCATGTGGAATACATGCTCTGGCCACGTGCAATGGCTATAGCAGAGAGCGTATGGTCGCCAAAAAGTGCAAAGAACTGGAATGATTTTGTGGATAGGGTAGAAGGTCAGTTTCCGCGCCTGACTGAGGCACAAATAAAGTATGCACCCAGCCTGTACGATCCTTCTTTTAAAGCCGATACAACTGCCGACGGAAAGTTGATTATTACACTTACACCGGAGGCGAATAACTTAGATATTCACTACTCGTTTGATAATTCTTTCCCCGACCAATATTATCCAAAATATACCGAGCCGCTGATTGCGCCGAAAGATGCGGTGATGCTAAAGGTAATTACCTACCGTGGCAACCAGTCAATGGGCAGAATGATTGCCATGCCTTTGGATGAATTGAGAAAGCGGGTAGGTAAGAAAATGGAAGGAGAGTAAGCAGTAGCGCAGCATGAAACTGTATTTTTTAGCCACAGGTTTAGGTGGAGATACCTTTTCCTGTGGCATATTTGTATTAATTAGTGGCTACTATTCATAAATACGTTAAATAAATAATAACATTTGCAAAAAATTATACCCTTAATTGCTGCTTATATTGGCGCTGGAAATAAATTTATCTTTCATTTACCAATTGTTGCAGAAAAATATTTGTGCATGAGTTAGTTAAGTTATCCGGCGAAATGCTTTTTAATAATTAGGAACTACTATTATATGTAGTAGTTCTGACTGTAAAAGCCTTATAATGATGCATTATTGAATTTTTTATGCAACTTTAATTTACTCCTAAAACAGGTTTGTTTATAATTACATTGATGAAAACGATTTTGATTGCCGCCTTGTGCCTGCTGCTGGTGTCTTGTACCCAAAATACATTGTTTAAGAAATTGTCTTCCGATGAAACCGGAATTGCCTTCAACAATGCCATAACGGAAAGCGATTCGCTCAATCCGCTTGACCTGGAGTTTATATATAACGGCGGCGGGGTAGCTGTTGGTGATTTTAATAATGACAGCTTGCCCGATCTGTACTTTACTGCCAGTACTACGCCCAACAAATTATACCTCAACAAAGGCAGCCTGAAGTTTGATGATGTAACGGGCAAAGCCGGCGTAAGCGGCGAAGGCGAATGGAGCAATGCTGCTTCGGTAGTGGATATTAACAATGATGGTTACGAAGACATTTATGTATGTACTACCATCAAAAAAGATGCACAGCAGCGTAGGAATTTACTATACATCAATCAGGGTAAACAAACAGATGGCATACCGCGCTTTAAAGAAATGGGGGCTGCATACGGCCTTTCCGACACTAGTTTCTCCGTGCATGCCGCTTTTCTGGATTACGATAATGATGGTGACCTGGATATGTATCTGGTGACTACCAAACTCGCCAAAAGAGGCTCTACTAGTTTCGGTCAGCGTGATACTTCATCCGAAGATTATGACAGGTTGTACCGCAACGATTGGAATGCCGCTTTAAAACATCCGATGTTTACCGAGGTGTCCAAAGCAGCAGGCATTCACCAGCATGGTTATGGGTTGGGTATTGCGGTAGTGGACATTAACCGGGATGGCTGGAAAGATATATATGTAACTAATGACTTTTTCAGCAGCGACCACCTCTACATCAATAACAAAAACGGAACATTTACTGATGAAGTGAAGGATTACTTTAAACACACCGCACGCAATGCCATGGGCAATGCCGTAGCCGACATTAACAATGATGGGTTGCAAGATGTGTTTACTGTGGATATGAACCCCGAAGATAATTACCGCAAGAAAAAGAATATGAGCGGTTATAACTACTACGAGTATCAGCGCATGTTGTCCGACAGCATCGAACTGCAATATGTGCGCAATACGATGCAATTGAACATGGGACCGCGTGTGACTGGCAACGAATCAATAGGCGCACCAGTGTTTGGTGATATTAGTTTTTATACCGGCATTGCAGAAACCGACTGGAGCTGGAATCCTTCTATCGCTGACTTTGACAATGATGGCAACAACGACCTTATCATTACCAATGGTTATCCCCGCGATGTAACCGACCACGATTTTATTGCTTTCAGGGGCATGGCAACCGGCTTTGCTAAAAAAAAGGATATATTGGATGAAATTCCCGTTATTAAAGTGCCTAACTATGCTTACAAGAATAATGGCAACCTGAAGTTTGAAGATGTATCAAAAGATTGGGGACTGAATGAGCCATCGTTTTCAAACGGAGCGGTAGCTGTTGACCTCGATAATGATGGGGATCTGGATTATGTCATTAACAACATCAACGAAGAAGCTTTTGTGTATGAAAACACATTGAATAGGAAAGACAACATTCAAAAGAATTATTTAAAGATTGCCTTTAATGGTGGCACACAAAATATAAAAGGCATTGGAGCTATTGCCGAACTGCATTATGGCAAAATGGTACAGATTTATGAGAATGAACCTTGCCGCGGCTATCTCTCCTGCACCGATACAAAAGCTTTTTTTGGGCTGGATTCTATCAAGGTTATTGATTCAATTATTATACGTTGGCCCAATCA
>Ga0181466_1000055_pt2 | contig 30191 bp, 20 predicted proteins | sample InSIn4gowninarea_FD_119078 | JGI IMG/M metagenome (GOLD analysis project Ga0181466, IMG submission 119078) | Clean room microbial communities from NASA Spacecraft Assembly Facility at Jet Propulsion Laboratory, Pasadena, California, USA -... ... | reverse complement strand
TTACCGGCAAATCTTTAATTTCCAATGATCACACGGTCGTCGAAGTCTCCACCATTGGTAATAATACCATCGCCATTCTGATCGGTTAACTTGATACTGCCTACGGTGGAACGGCCCGGAACCTGCGGAGAACTAGCCAGGTCTTCGGCATTCATATACACACCCTGTGCCTGGTGCCCGTAGAACTGGCCGAATGGTTAGCCTACCTGGGTAATATGGAAAGTACCATATACCCTGTCTATGCCTTCTGCCAGGGCAACTACTTTGTTGCGGTTGATTGAGATATTGGCATTGGTTGTCCATTTCAGTTTGCCTTCCAGGTTTCTGGTATTCAGGGCTATTTCATGACCCCAGAAGTTAATTTCACCGATGTTATCGTTGAAGTTGGTAAATCCGGATTCCTGCGGAATTTGTACGCTATAAAGCAGGTTTGTGGTTTTCTTGGTATAAAAATCATACATGAACTGAATGCGGTCGTTAAAGATACCTAAGTCTATACCGGCATCAAACTGACTGGTTGTTTCCCATCCTAAATTAGGATTAGCCAGAGAGATAATACCTGCACCAGGCGCCACATTATTTCCGAACACGGCATTGATGGTATTGTTGATACGGGCATACTGGGTATAATTCCCAATATTATTGTTACCAGTTACCCCAAAGCTGGCCCTCAGTTTGGCAAAAGACAATTGTGATATTCCCTGTAGAAATGGCTCATCGGAAACTACCCAGCCTACCGAAGCAGAGGGGAATACGCCCCAGCGGTTATTGTTCCCAAACCTGGAAGAACCATCGCCCCGGACAGCCGCTGTAAACAGATATTTTCCTTTAAAATTATACGTTAACCTGGAGAAAAGAGAAGTAAGGCTCCATTCCTGCACATCACTGTTGGTACCTGCCCGGTTGATATTGATACCACCTTGAACGGTAGGCAGGCGGTCGTCGGCATAAGTATCTGCCTGGATGCGGGTATTGTCCCTGCGGAACCACTGATTGGAAAAGCCACCTAGTAATTCAAAATTATGAGATCCGAAGCTTTTGGTAAAGGTAGCCAGGTTTTCATTCAGCAAAGTAACTTCTTCCCGGTTTTCCCGGATTGACACAGCAGTAGTGGGAATGGGTGTATTAATAGCACTGGTAGCTGTAGAAGGGTTGAAAAAGAAGAATTTCTGGTTTAGGGTTTGTGCATTCACTGTAGATTTGAGCGTCAATCCTTTAACAGGTGAGTATTGAATGTAGGCATTAGCCAGCAAATTGATCTGCCTGGTTTCGTTTGTCAGTTCATTGGCCGCTCTTACCCAGTTGGGATACGCAAAAATATTACCTGTATTCGCCAGAAGCCTGTTCACCAAAGTCAGGTCTCCGTTTTCATCATAAATCGGCATAATGGGCCAGGTATGCAAAGCATTAAACAAAATACCAGTGCCTCTATCACCATCAGTTCTGGGTGTATTATCAAATACGTAATTAGGGGCAATGTTTAAACCTACCCGCACCTTGTCGGATACTTGGTAATCCATGTTCAAACGGCCCGAATACCGCTTGTATTCATTATTTAATACAACCCCTTGCTGATTAAAAACACCAACCACCAGAGCCGTATTCAGCCGTTCCTTGTTGGAAGTAATGGTCAGGTTATAGCTTTGTACTGGCGCTTCTCTGAGTAAAGCATCGTACCAGTCGTTGTTTTTGCCTCTGTACTGGGAAGGGTCTTTGAAAACATCAGGTACCGGGTCTGCTACTGGATTAGGGGAAGCGGCATTTTGATCCTCGTAGTATTCTTTTTTAAACTGGGCAAATTCTTCTGCATTCAACATATCAATCCGGCCCCGCATTGGCACTTTCTGTATACCGGCAAAGGTATTAAAGCTAACGTTTGTCTGGCCTGCTTTTCCTTTTTTGGTTGTGATTAATACTACGCCATTAGCAGCTCTTGAACCGTACAAGGAGGTAGAAGCCGCATCTTTCAGAACGGTAATATCTTCTATTTCATCCGGGTTGATGGCGTTTAGATTGCCGGTAATAGGAAATCCGTCTACTACGTATAGTGGATCACTGCCACCAGTTACAGACAATTGCCCACGTATCCTTACGTTCATTCCCTGGCCAGGCTTACCGGTAGTCTGGTTGATCTGTACACCAGCCAGGCGTCCTTGTAGTTTCTGTGCTACGGTAGAAACCGGTATGTCTTTCAACTCAGCCGCACTTACTGTTTGCACGGCTCCTGTTACTTCTTTTTTCAACTGGCTACCATAACCTACTACTACTACTTCTTCCAGCGCTTTTATATCCGGCACCAATGTTACATTAATCGTTGTGCGGTTATTAATTGCTATTTCTTCTGTAGTATATCCTATATAAGAAACCACCAGCGTTCCATTTCCATCAGGCACTGTAAGGGAATAATTACCATCGCCATCGGTGGAAGTACCGGTAGTTGTGCCTTTCAGTACAATACTTACTCCGGGTGCGCTTTGCCCCTGATCGTCTACTACTTTACCGGTAATGGTAATGGCAACCGGGTTAATTGTTTCTATAAGTGATTGCCGGGCTATTGAGGCAGTTGCCGGTGTTTGGGTTGCCGCACTATCTGACTGCGGGCTATCTGATACAATTACATAATTGTTTTTCTCAATCTTTTTAAAAGTAAGCTTTAAAGGCTTCAGCAAGGCGGCCAGCTCTTCTTCAAAGTCAGCAAACTGCTGTGAACTGGTTTGTACCAATTTGTCTTCTACCGTTTTACTATCATAGGTAAACCTGATTTTATGTTTTTTCTCAAGTTCATTCAATATTTGTTTCAGCAGTCTGTGTTGCTGCGCTGTGTGGCTTGCTGGATCTGTTAGGTTGCCATGTGAGGAGGCAAACACCTGGGCCTGGGTCGGGAAATGAATCCAGCCAGCCAGCATCAGAACGAGCACCGATTTTGAAATGAGTTTACATTTTTTCATAGGTTAATAGTTAATCATTAGATAGTTATTAATTGCGATTATTGCCTGATTCAAGGTAAATTTCATGTGTACTGGCTGTAACTTCCAGGTTATAAGTAGCCGCCAGCGCTTTAAGTAACAGTTGCAGGTTATCTGAAGGAAAATCCCCGTTAAACCGGATGCCTGTCAGGGAATTATCCGTCACTACTACCTTCCGTTCGTATCTTTCTTCCAGTAGGTTGATCAATTCTGGTAAAGTGGTATTATCAAAAAACAACCTGTTGTTCTTCCAGGATGAATATACCTGTGGGTTAACTGTTTTCTTAACTGGCTGCCCGGCAGATTTTGCGAACTCCACCAGGTCGCCGGGCTTCATGGCAATGTGCTTTACAGCCGGATCATTGCTACCATTTTTGATTTGCAGGCGTATTTCTCCGGCATTCAATACTACTCTGGTACGGTTGGCCCGCTGCGAAACATTAAACTGCGTACCTAGTACTTCTACATCTACCTGTCCGCTTGTGTGAACAATAAAGGGCTGCCGGACGGGTGTATGTGTTACTGAAAAAAATGCTTCTCCTTCCAGCCATACTTCCCTGGGCGCATCATGATCCCAGCCGGTCAGGTACCTGATTTCGGAGCGGGCATTGAGTATAACCGTAGAACTATCGGGAAGCATAATTTCTTTTATTTTGCCGCATGCAGTATAAGTAGTAAATCTGTTGGAATACCAGGTAAACACAAGCACGCTGAGGCCGGACAATACAATGGCTGTAGCTGCTATCTTTTGCCACTTATTTAAATTCAGCTTTATTTGCCTGAGCGGTCTTTGTAAAAATTGTCTGCCAGCTGTTGCAGTCCTTGTGTGATTGCTTCCACTTTTATCAATTGCTTGTTTCGTTTCCTGAGCATCGGAAATATCTGAAGCATTAATGCGTGCGGTTAAGCTTTCAAAATCTTCATTACTGTTAAAGCTGGTTTCCTGGTTTTCCCTTTCCCACTCCTCCAGGCACTGATAAAAAAAATCCTCTTGATCAGGATTGCTGTCCAGCCAAAGCGTGATCTGCCGCTTCTGTTCTGCTGTAGCATTTCCTGAAAAATAGGAGATGAGCAATTTTTTATCTATCTGATTTTCCACAGAAATAGGTTGTAATTCTTTTTTGTCGGACTAAAAAATGGCTGACTTTTTATACCAGACACAAAAAAGAGAAAATACCCTATATGGAAAAGTGAAATTTTTTATAAAATAATTTATAGAATCAGCAAATACGCTTGCCTGCACGTGTAAAAGCTGGTAGTAATCTTAAAAGTAGAATGGCATCAAAAGGGTATAGCGAAAAGTGCACCTACCACAAGCACTCTTAACAGCGGCCGCAGTAGTTTGAGGGCACGGCTGATCTGAGCTTCTACGGCTTTCTGCGAAATTTTCAGGCGTTCGGCAATTTCATGATAGGTTAAACCTTCGGAACGGCTCAGCATAAAAACGGTTTGGCATTGCGGTGTTAAGGAGGCTATCGCTGATTCAACTCTGTGATGCAATTCCTCATATAACATCAATTCTTCCGGGTTATATGTTGCAGCAGAACTCTGGTTGTGTTGCTCTTCAATCTGGCTATCTTTTTTGCATTCCCGGCTAATATAGTTACAGGCCTGGTGCTTAACGGCACTGAACAGATAAGCCCGGCAGGAAATCTGTATATTAATGGCAGAGCGGTTTTTCCAGAACTTGTAAAACACTTCTGAAACTACATCACGGGCAGCTTCTCTGGTAGTTACATACCGCATGGCATAGCTACACATGGTATTGTAATAATGCTTAAACAGGATTTCAAAGCCTTTATAATCATCCTCCTGGATTACCTTTCTGTAAAGCTGATCTATATGATGAAGATTCACCTGGGCCTGTTCCTCAGAAACACTGGAAACACTTTTCACAGGAAGAGATTTCTCGATAATATCCATCTTTTAGGCAGGGGTTTTTTATAATTATTCTCAGAATATTCTAACTTCACTTCGGGTAACTCGTATCAATCAAAGAATTTGAATAAAAAATACAATTCTAAAATATGGATTAATCACAAGTAAACTCTCCTGTACTCTCCTGTTTTTATAATAATTTTTATTGGAATTGTCTCTATTCTTAAAATTAGTAAAGTATCTCATTATTCTAGACATAGGTACCGGAATAGCAGGTGAAAAAAGTACTGTAATCCTGACAGGCAGGCTGTATCCTGCACATGTGGTCATTTTCTGATGCAAATTGCAATCTGCCGGTATCTGCACGGAACGGTTGCTGCTTGCGTTTACGCTGATAAATTTTCTATTCAGCAGGAGATTTAGGGTAATTTACTTGCTTATTCATGCTGTTTATCTTACCATCATAAACCGGCCCTACAAAAAGTAAAGTTGCTTCCACAAACATTTAAAAATTATATTTACACCCAAGCAGTAGTATTCCGGATGATACACCAACATTTCATTATGCATAAACCTTATGGTTACCTGAGCCAGTTTATGTGTGACAACAGAAAGAAAAAATTACTCGGCGGGTTTTATAATTTTCCTGCGGGTACCATGTGTATAGGCCGCCTGGATGAAGACAGCGAAGGTTTGCTTTTGCTGACTACAGATGGTAAAATGAGCAACTATATCAATAGCGCCAGCATAGAAAAAGTATATTATGCACAGGTAGATGGTTTAATAGACGATGCAGCGATGGAAAAGCTGCAACAGGGTGTGGAAATCGGAATCCGGAACATCAAATACCAGACAAAACCTTGTGCTGCCATCAAACTGGAAACAATACCGGATTTTGCGCCGCGCAGCCGGAAAATACGCGACGACAGACACGGCCCTACAAGCTGGATATCTATTACCATTACGGAGGGTAAGTTCAGGCAGATCAGGAAAATGACTGCCGCCGTTGGTTTTCCCACCCTCCGGCTGATACGGGTGCAGATCGGGGAAATAAGCCTCAATGGCTTGCAGGCCGGAGAAGTAAAGGAAATTAAAGATTTGCCGGTAACAGGCATGCAAGCTGTAAACCAATAGCAGCTTTGCCTGAACTCATGGCAGTTATTTCATGATCATCTATATAAACTATTTTTGTGAAAACCTCCCTTGTATTGATAGTATTTTATTGTGCCATCCTGGCTTCCGGCTGTAGCAGCAGACAAGGCCGGCATATTGCGGAAGCAGTGCCTCAGCAAAAGATGGAAGCAATATATGAGGAAATTAAAACTCCCTTTAAATATGGTGTGGTATTCAAACATCCGGATTCTACTCAAATGTTAGATAGCCCGACTATTTTCAGGGAGCATAACAAGTGGTATATGACGTATATTGTTTTTGATGGAAAAGGCTACGAAACGCACCTTGCCGAAAGTAATGATCTACTGGATTGGAAAGCAAGAGGCAAAATTCTTTCTTTTACACAAAACACATGGGATGCCAACCAGAAAGCTGGTTATGTGTCGCTGGTGGATATTGCCTGGGCAGGCAGCTATCAGGTTTCAAGTTATGACGGTAAATACTGGCTATCTTACCTGGGTGGTGCCACAGCAGGTTACGAAGCCGGAAAGCTAGGGATTGGTATAGCCACTTCCACGGTATTAACCCAGGCAAATGAATGGAAAAGGCTTGATAGGCCCGTATTATTACCTTCCGATACGGATGCCAGGTAGTTTGATAACCAGACTATTTACAAAAGCCTCATCATGGCTGATCCGGATAAAAAAACGGGCCATCCTTTTGTGATGTATTACAATGCGAAAGGCGATACGGCAAATTATGAGAGTATTGCAATGGCCGTATCTGATGATATGATTTCCTGGAAACGCTTTGGAAACAAGCCTGTTATCACCCGGGGAGCGGGCATTTGCGGTGATGCGCAGATTGCCAGGATTAAGGATGTATATGTAATGTTCTATTTTGGCGCTTTCTGGAAACCTGGTGCGTTTGAGAGGTTTGCCTGCTCGTATGATTTAATACACTGGACAGACTGGCAGGGAGAAGACCTGATTGCACCTTCAGAATCATATGACAGCACCTATGCCCACAAGCCCTGGGTAATTAAATGGAAAGGTGTAGTATATCATTTTTACAATGCTCTAGGCTCGGAAGGTAGAGTAATTGCGCTGGCTACCTCAGAGGATTTGAGAAAGTAGGTTATGGCAATTTTCAAAAAATCTGATGACTTGTATTCATGAATTTGAACAAGTTCTAGACAAACTCATAATTCAATCAATAGCATAGGTATTAACACGTTTGCTATCGATTGAATCATACTTATTGACATGAAAAATAGGAAAATCTGACCCCACATTAATTTTACTCCTGCACACTGCCTCCCTTACCAAATAAATCTGTTACACACTCAGTGCTTTCCTGGCATATTCCACACATTTGGCCGTTTCCTTTACGGCATCTGAAACAGCCGGAATTTCATATTCCAGTTCAATGGTTGCCGGAAATTTATATTTATTCTTTTGCATCAGTTGCAGTACCTCCACAATAGGTGTATCACCCTGGCCCCAGGGCATGTTTTCACCGCCATTCTCCTTCGACTTCCTGTCTTTGGTATGCATGCTTACAATATGTTTATGTTTAGCCTCAATCAGTGGAATAGGATCAAAGCCGGCAGCTACATAATGGCCCATATCAAAGTTCATGGCATTATAGGGTGATTGCTTCAGGGCTTCGTCCCAGGCAGTAAAAGTCTGCTGTAAGTGCCCGTGATAACCTACATATACTTTATTTCTGGCAGCTATATCGCCCAGGCGCTTGCTTTGTGCCGCATTGCCGGGCAGTTCTACAGTAGCATGGCTGGCACCCAAGGCTTTGGCAGCCCGGAACGTGTAATCTATTTCTGCATCTGTATTTTTTTCGCCCAGTGCATTCGGTTTATAGGCATAGATACTTACGCCGGCATCTTTATACATCTTGCGGAGCTGCTCAAACTTTTTCATGGGCACACTGGCACGCCAGGCAGCCATTTTTTTACTGTATTCGGCTTGTGCCGCTTCTTGTTCCGGTGTTAAGGGCTGGCGCTGTCCGCCTTGTCCGGGGTTGCGTGGCGGAGCCGGAGGCGCTCCGGCAAATTCTTCTGCGGCATTGCCCATCAATTCTATTGCACTGATATTACAATCTACACAATATTGCAGGATCTGCTCGGCGCTTCCCGGCATGCTGCGCCAGGAATAACTGATTACCCCGATCTGCACGCCATTGAACATAGAATTGGGTTTGCCCAGGTTTTTAATAAAGGCTGGTGCGCCAAATGCCGACCGGGAAGAGAGGGCTACGCCTGCCGCAGCAAAGGCAGCAGCGCTCAGAAACTGACGCCTGGATATGTCTTGGTTATTCATAGGTTTATAAGAATAGGTTATGTGATAAGTAGTTGAGCAGTTTAGCGTTTGTAAACGTATGATGGTAAAATGATCAGATCAAGCAAGTCCATAACTGAAAGAAGTGCTCGTACTTACGATTCAGGATTCTAAAAACAAGCAGGAAAATAAACCTAGTACGCCAAATCTGAAATTTGATAAAGCATAGGCATTCCAATCTGTTACGTTTTCTCTTGTAAAAAATAAAAATAACAAAAAAAAGAATTAATTATATTAAAAATAAACAAAATCACAATCATGCCAGAGAGCAGTTTCGCTCATCTGCTCTGCTTTATTTACTCAATTACCTGATGCTGCTGCTGGAAGGGTGTAAAACTGATAAGTAAGCGTCCACTTAAATTCCTGGCCGGGTTCGGCCCGCACCTGAATATAAGGTTCCGGACAGGAGGTAGTAGCCGATGCCCAGAACACCATTTTTGACAAAGGCTGGTCGCCGGTTATTCTTACCCCGGCACCCGACTTGCGGTTTTCAATTTTTATATCATAATCTTTGGGGCTACTACTGAAGCCTTGCAGGCCACTGCTGAAGACGTTTTCCCCTTTCTTGAGTTCCTTCAAATAAACAACCTGCTTATCCTGCACTTCTGCCAGGCCATTTCTTCCCAATCCGTCGGCTTGTATCTCAAAAGGAAAAGTAGTAACAATTTCCGGCCCGGTAGGCTGCTGGTCGATCACGAAAAAATTATGGTTGTACGTATTCGTTTCAATGGCACGCTTCCCGGTATTTTTCAATGTATGTTCTAATACCATTTCAGGCTTGTCTTTGGTTAGTTTCACCACTTTCTGATACACATAAGAGTAACCAGCTGCGTCGGTGAGTTCATGTACGAATGTAACCTGGTCTTTTCCTTTTTTTACAGACCATTTGCCCGGATTTGTAATTTCATACGGATTGGCAAAGTGGTATTTGGCTTCATCCGGTTTGCGAAGTCCTCCTACACCGATGATCATAAACTCACTGCCGGTCTTTGCTTCATCATAACCAATGGGTACAAATGCTTCTACAGGGCCGGTAATTGCATCATGTAAAGTTGGGCTATATTTGTCGAACCATTGTCCGAAATAGGTATGCCCTTTGTAAATCAGGCTGGAAACAACCCCCGACCAGTCGAACCTGGTGCCCCGGTAATATCCTTGTTTTGCATCCGGCAGGTAAAGTTCGGCCTCAATGATGCCGTTCGTAATCCGGGTTTGCGGAAAATCAGCAAACGGAATGGCGGCAAGGGTTAAGCTGCAAAGCAAGCAAATAATAAGGGTAATTCTTTTCATGCAATTAATGATTTGGCAAACCTATTCTCAGAAAATTAGGTAAATAAAGAACCATATCTGTAGGGTGTATATTGATACGGCCCTACAAATATGGTAAATAAGCGTATTCTTTTATTGAAAGAATATTGTACAGCAATAAAAATATTAAATCAGCCTTTCCTAAGGAGAGCCATTATTTATTTGTAGCCAACCACATCCGTTTTGTTAGGGCCTGATACTTGTGCCATCTCTTTTGCGTACCTGCCAGTTAGATTTGGTACCGATCGGGTATTTGGCGGCCAATTTTTCGTTGATGTCTACCCCGATTCCCGGCACTTCATTCACAAACATATAGCCGTTTTTTACTGTGGGGCAGCCTGGAAATACTTCCTGCAATTGCTCCGAAAACCTGCCTGCTTCCTGGATGCCAAAATTCCAGGTGGCAAAGTCCATATGAGTATGCGCCGAATGGCCTACCGGAGACACATCTCCAGGCCCATGCCAGGCTGTTTTCACATTGAACCACTCGCCTAAACGTGCTACCTTCATGGCCGGGGTGATGCCGCCGATCTGCGATACGTGAATGCGGATGTAATCAAACAACTGCTCGGCCATCGGCTCTTTAAATTCATTAATGTTATTAAATAATTCTCCCATGGCAATAGGCACGGAAGTATGCTGCCGCAACGTTTTAAACCACTTCATGTTTTCCGGAGAAAAAGGATCTTCAATAAAAAAGGGACTGTACTCCTCCAGCTTTTTAATCATGTTGATGGCATCCATCGGTTCTACCCGCTCATGTATATCGTGCAACAGTTCTACTGTTTCTCCACACCTTTTGCGCACCACTTCAAACATCTTGGGTACCGATTTCAGATAGGTATGCTGATCCATGAACACATCTGCCTCCGCAGCAAATTTTGCTTCTTTGAAATCAGCTTTTTGTGCTAAGTGAGCAGCACCATAGCCGCCTTGTTGAATCCGCACATGGCGGAAACCCTCATCCATGAATTTTTGTACATTGTCTGCCAGTTCTTCTGGCGTTTTGCCATTGGCGTGTGCATAGGTATCTACTCCAAAGCGGCATTTGCCTCCCAGGAGCTGGTATACCGGCATATTGGCCCGCTTGCCTTTAATATCCCATAAAGCCTGATCGAGGCCGCTCAGGGCATTATTCAGAACGGGGCCATTGCGCCAGTAGGAGCTTACGTATGCCGAATGCCACATATCTTCAATATTGTCTACATCCTTGCCGGCACAAAAATCATTCAGGTAGGAATCGATGGCAGTTACAACAACCGCCGCCCGCTGGGTAAAGGTAGCACAGCCCAGGCCATACAAACCTGGTTCGCTTGTTTCTACTTTTACTACAATCAGGTTGGAGCCTGCGGGAGCCGTGGCAATGGCTTTTACACTTTTGATCTTCACCGGAGGTAGTCCTTTGGCATAGGCACCCTGCACCCTGTTTTCTCTGGCTTGTGCATAAGTATTGCTTCCAAACATACCAAAAATACCGGCTGCTGAGCCCAGGCCGAGTTTTTTCATGGCTTCACGCCTACTATTTTCTAGCTGAGTTTCTTTTTTCTTCATGAGTTATATTATGATTTGTTTTAATGGTCTAAGGGAATGCTTTTGCTGATCATTTAGGGTTATTGCACTGTTTCATTTAGATTGTATATTAATTTGCAGGTGAGAAGCTGAAAAGCGTATATTAATAAAAACAATGCCCGAATCAAAACAGGCATTGTTTAAAAATCCGGTCAAAATACATCTCTACTTATCCCACCACACACGGGTATCTAAATTATTGGGGCCTTGCCGGCTAATGGCTTCATTTACATTTGCCTGGTTCACAATGGTTTCGCTATCCGGATAAGGCATCCGGCGGATAAAATCTCCGGCAATTTCTGAAGCAGGATAAGGATTTTTTGTTAAAAGCGGGTAGCCGCTTCTGCGGAAATTAGCAAATAACTCAGGTCCGTTCAGGAAAGAAGCAACCCAATACTGGGTATTGATCAGTTCTAACTCCCGCCCTGCTTCTAGTGGATGTGCACCCAGGTAAGCCTGTATGGCAGCTTCGCTAATGGCTGCATTCACATCGTATAAAGCCATTTGCTCCATATGTGCCCGGATACCACTTGTAAAAAGAGCCGCCGCATCACCGGTTGCCCAGCCGCGGAATACGGCTTCGGCCAGTAACAGCTGGGTTTGTGCATAGGTGACAAAGAACTCCGGTGCATCAAGTTTAAGCACGGTGCTTAAGTTTACCTGAGAAAAATCCCAGAGGCTGGCTACGCCATTCTGCTGCAATACCGTGTTGATCGTAATATTATCGTAACCCATAGGCATACCCACCTGTACAGCAGGATCGGTAGATGCCCGTGCAGCTGTTTGTTCAGGTCCACCGGTAGCTCCTACATAGCGTACAGCAATTACTTTCAAGCGGGGGTCGTTGTTTTCTTTCAGATAATTGACAAAGGGTGCGGCTAAATAAAAATTGGTTTTCTCACGGGCTGCCAGGTGTTGTGCAATGTAGTTATTATACAAAGCAGTGTGGCGCATGGTAGCATTGTCTGCGTTGGATTGCATTAAACCGCCTGCCACGGCTTTTTCAACGTAAGTTTGTGCGGTAACAGGCTCTACCTTACTCAGGCGCATAGCTGCCCTCAGCATCAGGGAATAGCCGAACTTTTTCCACTTCGCCACATCTCCGCCATATAAAATATCGGTGAGTTCTGTGGGTTTGGAGGCATCCAGGGCAGTTGAAGCTTCATCAAGTTCTTTCAAAATATCTTTATAAATCACTTCCTGCGGATCGTATGTAGGCTGAATGATTTCCTCCAGAAAACCTTTGCCTCCTTCAAAATAAGGAACATCGCCATAGGTATCGGTAATGATCATAAAAGCATACGCTTTCCAGATGCGGGCACTGTGGTACAAATTACTGCGGGCTTCATCATCACGGGTTCTTTCCACAACATCGCCTACCTGTTTGAGTACATTTCGGTAATAGTTCTGCCACACCACAGGCGTATTGGATACATTGTTCTGGTTATAATTGGCACCGGCCAGTGAACTGCCATAAGGTGTGATGATTTGCTGCACAATGCCGAATTCATAGGTTAAATGTTGCAGTGTACCAAAGCCATCCAGGTAGGTAGCGTCGGTAATGGCCTTGTTTAGCTGAAAAGACGGGTTCAGTGTAGTGGGATCAACTTTATTGATATTGAGTTCATCAAACCCTTTGTCGCAGCCGGAAAGCAAACCAATTATAGTAAGCAATCCGAGTATATAGGTGTTAATAGTTTTAATTTTCATAGAAATAAGTGTGTCTATGTAAAAATTACGTTCAGCCTGCAAGAATTCAGAATTTAACATTTAAGTTAAAACCAATGCTTCTGGTAGGTGGTAAACTTGGCCAGAAATCCAGACCAGTGGCATTATCTGAAGAACTGTTTACCTGTTCAGGGTCCATATTTTCAGTCCATTTTTTCAGTACGGCTACGTTATTTGCAACTGCACTCAGCCGCACACCTTTCACAAAGAAATTTTGCGGAAGCAGTCTGGTAAAATCATAGCCCAGCGTAATCTGGCGCAATTTCCAGAAACCGGCATTGAACACGAAGTCTTCATAAATACCCAGAACATTGGGTGTTTCGTAAAAAGGCTGTACAGGCGATCTGGTGGCATTAATTTCGCCATCCGGATTTACGCCGTCTCCGATCACATAGCCTTCTGCCCTGCCCACCAGGGTTCTTTTATGTAAGCCGTGGCGCAGGTAGTTCATATTCGAACCGGCAATCATTTTGTGTCCTAACTTAAAGTCAATTAAAGTAGAGAGAATAATTCCTTTGTAGGTGAACGTATTGGAAATACCGCCAAAGTACCTGGGCAAGGCGCTGCCTACATTGATAGGCGTAGGATTACGCAATGGCCTTCCGCTGTTTTTATCGAATACTTGCCGGCCTTGGTCATCTCTCAGGTATCCAAAAATGAAGAGTTGCCCAATGGGTTTGCCTACTACTTGCCGCAAGGTGCTGCCGCCTGATCCGCCCACAGTAATCATGGTATCTCTCTCTGATAAACCTAGTTTTAATACTTTTGATGTATTGTAAGAGGCATTCAGGCTAATATCCCATCTGAAGGAACTCGTGTTGATAGGCGAAGCTGTCAAAAGCATTTCAAGCCCTTTATTCATACTGCGGCCCACATTGATCAGCCGGCTGGTAAAGGAAGATGCATCTGACACCTGGGCAGCCAGGATCTGGTCTTCTGTGATCTTGCGGTAGTAGGTAAAATCCAGGCCAATGGCATCTCTGAACAGTTTTATTTCTATGCCAGCTTCTGCTTCAGAAACCCGTAACGGACGCAGATTCCGGTTGGGAATAGAAGAGGCGTTGATGCCACCCACAGATACCGGCTGGCCTTGTGGATTGGGAAGCAGGTTATTGTTTACACTGTAATACAAGACATTGGAATACGGATCTACGTTATCATCTCCTACCTGTGCATAGGCTGCTCTTAGCTTACCAAATGAAAGCCACGACGGCAGGTTGGCAAAGGCCTGGGAAAATACAAAACTACCGGTAACCGATGGGTACAGGATGCTCCGGTTGGCAGGAGCAAGCGTAGAGAACCAGTCGTTGCGGGCGGTTACATTCAGGTACAGGAATTCCCTGAAAGAAAATTCTGCCGCACCATACAAAGAATTTACTTTACGTTCCGATAAGCTGTAGAAAGGATTTTTTACACGCCCGTTCATTACCGTATATAAGCCTGGTTGCACAAAATCCTGAACGGTTACGCTGTTATAATCCATGCGCACATACCGCTGGTTGCCGCCTAACGTTACATCTATTCCAAAATCTCCGAAAGTCTGGTTGGCACCCAAGATGAAGTCATTATTTATTTCCCGGAACTGCCTTACATCCTGGGTATACGAACCGTTTACAAAACCCAATGGGGCCCTGGCAATAGGTGCATAGCCATTGGGAATGTTATAATCCTGGTTACGGGCATAAAAATCCTGCGCAATCCGACCCTGTAAATACAGCCATTTGGTAAACTGGTATTTTAAAGCAATATTCCCGAATATCCGGTCGCGTTTGATGTTCTCGAAATGATTATTCACGGAGTAATACGGATTGTTCCGCACCAGGAACCTGGAAAACACAAATTCATCTCCGTTAGGCAATGTCTGGTTTTGTTCCAGTGCTTCAAAAGGCATGGAATTGGCCAGTGTATACACAACCGTTGGGGTGGCAAAATCCTGTGCATTGAGTTGCGGCGGGTTCCGGTTTTTCTCATTGGAGTAATTAATATTACCCATGGCTGTCAGTTTACCGGCAATGGTCTGGGTGAAGCCTAAGTTGATGGTTTTGCGGTTAAAGTCAGAGTTGGGTACAATGCTTTTATTATCTGTATTGGCAAAAGAAAGACTAAAGCCACCGCTTTCGGTGCTGTTAGAAACGGTAACGGTATTAGTAAAATTGGTACCGACATTATAAAACTTGCGTACCCGGTTACGTACTGGCTGGTATGGCCACTCTTCGCCATCAAACAGGATTTGTGTCATGCCCGGCTCAAACTTTTCCCCGAAACTCCACACCCCCGATGTCGGATTGGGAGCAGTGGGCCGCACACCTCCTTCACCTTGTCCATACTCATACTGGAAATCGGTAAAATCCAATGGTGTTTCTGTTGTGTAATTGGCATTATATTCCAGACCCAGTCCCTGGCCAGTGCCCTTGCTTTTTGTCGTGATCATCACTACGCCATCTTTCGCCCGTGAGCCATACAAGGCAGCAGCAGTAGCCCCTTTCAATACGGTCATAGATTCGATGTCATCGGGGTTGATACTGGAAAGTCCGTCGCCTCCATCGGAGTTATTGGCTGCCCGGTTGCCGAAATTTCCTCCCAGCGAATAATTGGAATTATCAACTGGTACGCCATTAATTACGATCAGGGGATTATTCTGTCCGCTGAAAGAGGATTGCCCCCGGATACGGATTTTGCTGGTTCCGGCAGGGCCAGTTGCCATCGTTGAAATGTTTACACCAGCCATTTTACCCTGCAAGGAACTCATCACATTGGGTGTGCGGTTCACATTGATCTGGTCTGCATTGACAGTAGCTACAGCATAACCCAGTTTTTTAGCTTCTCTTTTAATACCCAGGGCTGTTACTACTACTTCATTCAATGATTTAATATCAGCAGCCAGAGATACATTGAGGGTAGCCTGGTTGTTAATTGCAATTTCTTTGCTTGTGTAGCCGATGTAGGAAAAAACGAGTGTTCCGGTAGGTTCGGGTGCCGTAATTGAATAATCGCCGTCTGCATTGGTAACTGAGCCTATTGTAGTGCCTTTTACAAGCACATTTACACCCGGCAACGGTTCTCCATTCTGTGCATCTGTCACTTTGCCGCTTATGGCTATTTCAACCAAAAGTCCAGCTTGTTGTTCTGAGCGATGGCTCATCGAAAGCGCCTGGCCCGATTGGATATTCGGCAATGCAAGCTTAGCAAAGCCTGGGTTTTGCGCTAAGCCTATGGAAGGCAGGCAAGCAGCCAGCAACAATATTCCCATCCTGAATAACGCTATGGGAATGCAATGGAGGTAGGTACAGTTTACACGCATAAGAAGTAGGTTTAAATATGAATGGTTGGCTCCCTGCTTTAGCGCCAGAGAAAAATTAACATATGTTCTTTTCAGAAATAATTCCGGGGTTTATTGCCTGTCAGGAGGTGTTGATGGCAGATGCAGTTGCAAAGGCAATCATAAAAATTCAGCTACTGAACGGGAACCGGCCAGCTGAATCTGAAATGCTACAGGCTAATTTCTAAAGATGTTTTTTATATTATTATCAGGTTTAGTCTGTTACCAGTGGATACATTGTGTGTATTCTGGTTTAAACTACATTTCATATATGCTGTAACCAATCTGCAATGAGTATTTGGCGAATTTGAGTGAGTATTTGGTGAAATTTGGATGGTAATTATATATTTTATAACAAATCAAATATAGTATATAAATTTTTAATTAAAATGCTGTATAATATAGCGGTTGCCATCAACGGTTATTACTGTGCAGATAGGCTTGAATCCTTAACAGAAAATCTTTAACAGCTCATCCTTGCGGCTGCGGGAAACATTTACCGTAGAATCGTCGCTCATGACTACATAACCTCCTTCACCCCGGATATAGCGCACAATCTCATTTAAATTAACCAGGTGCGACTGGTGAATGCGCAGGAAAGGATGCCCTTCCAATAGTTCATCAATTTCTTTGAGCGTACGGGAAACCAGGAGTTTTTTATTGTTTTTCAGGAATACAAACGTATAGTTGTTATCGGCTTCACAGCGGATAATGGTATCTAAAGGTACTACTTCAAAACCCTGGAAAGTAGGGAAAGCGATTTTTTGTAAGAAAATCTGATTTTTCAGCTTCTGAAATAAAATATTCAGTTGCTGGCCCATCAGGTTCTCTTTCTCCCGGCTGATTTTAGCAACAGATTTCCGCAGGTCGTCTTTATCAATGGGCTTGAGCAAATAATCCAGCGCACTGAAACGGATGGCTTTGATGGCATATGCATCATAACCCGTGGTAAACACCACTTCAAAAAGAATGGCAGATAACTTTTCAAGCATCTCAAAACCATTCATATGCGGCATTTCCACATCTAAAAATACCAGGTCAGGTGAATGCGCTATAATGGCTTTTAAACCTTCATCACCCGAACTACATTCGGCTACTACACTTACTTCCGGGCAATACCGGGTGAGCTGCATATAGAGTGTAGCCCGGCAATGGTCTTCATCGTCGATAATAATTGCTTTGATCATAGCTGTATCAGATGGTGATATATTGTTAGTCATTAATAATGTATATCCTATCTATTTAACAAATCCTGTAACAGAAGTTACTCAGCAAAACCTCAACTATTATTTTATTTTGTCGGAATATGCAGTTCAACTCTTGTTCCGCAAGGTTCCCCATATGCATCCACCAGATCCAGGATAGACACTCTGGTTTGCCTGCCATACAAGGCATTACTCAATTCCAGCCGGTGTGAGGTAATCTGCATGCCCATCGATTTGTTTTTTGTGGCCGACTTGCTTTTCAGCTCAGTAGCTTTCCTGCGCCCGATCCCATCATCTTCAATGGTACAGATCAGGACATGATTCTGCTGCTTCAAGTCAATAAGCAGATGACCGATCCCTTCTTTATGCATCAAGCCATGCCAGATGGCATTCTCCACGTACGGCTGAATAATCAGCGGCGGAATTTCTATATAAGCCGTCTCCACCACTTCACTGATCTGCACCTGGCAAGTAAACTTACCTTTAAATCGTAATACTTCCAGTTTCAGGTAAAGTTGCAGCGCTTCCAGTTCATTTTCCAGCGTAATGGCAGGCGAATTGGAATTTTGCAGAATCAGCCGGATCAGCTTTGAGAATTTAGCTAGATATTCCGAAGCTTCTTCAGGCTCATTATTCATGATAAAGCGGTTGATAGAATTAAGCGAATTGAAAATAAAATGCGGGTTCATCTGTGCCCGCAGCGCCTGTAGTTCCATTTCTGAGAGCCGTTTATTAAATGCTGTTTTACTGGCTTCCTCCCGTTTAATTTCCCGTATGCGGTAGCGGAAACATGCATAGATAAACCCGCCGACAGCCGGCAAGTTCAGGGTTAAAAACCACCAGGTACGCCAGAAAGGCGGATGAATAATAATTTTCAACGAAGTACCTGCCATATTCCATACACCATCGTTATTAGAAGCTTTTACCCTGAACGTATACTCACCGGGATCGAGGTTGGTATAAGCTGCAAAACGCCTTTTACCGGAGTATACCCAACTGTTATCTATCCCGGCCATCTGGTAGGCATACTGGTTTTTTTCGGGTGTAATAAAGTTAAGGGCCACAAAGTCGAAGGAAAAAGAGTTTTCCTGATGTGAAAGCTCCAGTGTATCCCGCTGGAAAGTACTCAGTTGATTGTTTACATTGATTCTGGTAATGTGTACCGGTGGAATTTGCGGGTTGTCATATATTTCTTCCGGAGAAAAGAGATTAAATCCGTTCGGCCCGCCAAACAATAAGTTGCCGTTTTGCCCGCTTGCACACACTTCCAGGAACTCTCCGCCAAATTCCTCGCCCTGTAATCCATCTGTTGTATCATAGTTGCGGCACGATTTCGTCTGGGGATTAAAGCGGCAAATCCCCTGGTTAGTAGATAGCCATAAATTACCTACCCTATCACCAAGAATACCTGCAATATGATTGCTGGGAAGTCCGTCATGGGTAGTAAATGCAGTAAACTGATCTGTTTGCGGGTTATAGCGGTTAAGCCCTCCCTGATTGGTGCCTATCCACAAAATACCATTTTCATCTTCATACAAAGCCCGGATATCCCTATCGTTCAGGTAGCCGGCAGGTTGCGAATAGTTGGGTTTATAGTGGGTAAATGTACCGGTTGATGGATCTAATTTGTTCAACCCTCTCCTGTTGGTGGCCGCCCAGATGGCACCCGACCGGCTGGCCAGTAGGGTTACGATGTTGTTATCGCTCAAAGATGCCGCATCTGCCGGATTATGGTGGTAATAAGTGAATTGCTTTGTCTGGCGGTTGAAGGAAGCAATGCCTCCCAATCCGCCTATCCAGAGATTATCCTGCAAATCTTCCCTAATAGAACGTATCTGTATGGTGGTGTAATGGCGTGTAAACAAACCCTTTTTTTGATCCATGCTGTGCAGGTAATTGCCTGCACCTACCCACAAACTGCCCGAGCGGCTTTCATACATGGCCTTTACTGCCTTGTTGTGTAAAGCATGCTGATTTATAGAATCAGCCGGAAAATGTGCAAACTTTTCTGTTTCGGGATTGAATGCATACAAACCTGACACTTCATTACTTACCCATACCATACCCGACTGATCCTGGCATAAGGCCATAATTTTATTTTCGGGCAGCTGGGCAAAATGATAGTCTTTTATAAACTGCGTGGTATGGAATTTTTTAGGCTGCGGAATAATTTTGTTAATACCATTATCTGTTCCTATCCATAAGATATTGCTCCTGTCCTGGTACACAGCTTTTACGGCATTGCTGCTCAGGTGATTTGTTTCGGATAAACTGGCCTGAAAACGTTCCCATTTGCCGTTACGGGTGTTTAAGCGTTGTAAACCGGCTTTTCCATCCAGGCCCAGCCAAAGGTATCCCAGCGCATCGGTGTACAGGGCTGTAGGAAAGCCTTGCGGAAAGTTCTGTGGTTTTGCAAAATACGTTATCCGCTGGGTGGCCGGTTCCAGGCGGTATACACAGCCCGCCGTAGAAGCCATCCACAAGGTGCCATGCATATCCTGACAGATGGCTTCTATGCCTGTATTTTTACCGTTGATAGCAAAGCGTGTAAAAGCTCCGGATGAACGGTTGAATTGATATAAGCCATTTTTCCCACCTACCCATAATACCCCATAGCGGTCTTCACAAACGGTATACAAACCAAGCGTTTCCTGGACAGGAGAATTATATAAACTAAATTTGCCGGTGGCCGGATCAAGTGCATTGAGTCCACCGTGAGAAGCAATCCAGATCATGCCCTGCTGGTCTTCAAAAATAGCGCGGCACACATTGCGGTCATTGATCCTGGTAGGATCAATCCGGTAGGAAGTAAGCTTTCCGGTACGCTTATCCATTTGGTGCAAACCGCCTCCATGTGTAGTTACCCAAAGTTTCCCCTTGCGGTCTTCGTAAATATTATTCACCCAACTATGCCCCAAGGTATTGTCTGGATCAAGCGGATCAGGTTTGTAAATAGTGAAAGTATAGCCATCGTATTTATTGAGCCCATCCCTGGTACCCATCCAGATGAACCCTTCCTGGTCTTGCCGGATGCAAAGCACTGTGTTATTGGATAACCCTTGCTTTACCGATAAATGCTCAAATCTGATGTCATTGTTTGTGCTTAAATCCAACTGAGTTGTTTGTGCACAAACCGGAGATATACAGCTGCATAATCCTATCCATATCCCAACTACAAGCAGGCAATAGGCAGCATTGCCCAAGCGGATAGAGGTATGATAGTTCCTTTCCATAGCCTGATAAAGAATACTGAAAATTTTATAATGAATGATGGATAATACCTGGCTATTTTTATCCAAGCTTCTGTAAAAAAGTTGTAGCCCTTAAGACCGGGAGGCCCTGCTATTGAGTTTTTACTTTTAATAAATCAGAACAGATCTGATTAGTTACTGTCACCTGATTAGTACCATCATTTAATCTGCAATTCAACACTGATATGTTTTGAGAACTTGGAAAAACGTTAAAAGCCATAATACATGCTTCATGTTAAGTACGAACACGAAGTATGCAATACCTGCATATCTGTATATAAATCATTTTATCAACTGTAAGTCTTAAACTCTAAACAGTACTACTCCTTATCTTTACCGAAACGACTCTCCTGTTGCCGTTCCTTTCAAGATACAGATCAAATTCTACCAATCTACTACAGAACCGTCACGAGGATCATAAGTTTCGGGGTTCTTCCAGTCGTGGCCTATCTTTTCGGCTATTTGTTTTTCATCCAGTTCAACACCAAGACCCGGTCCGGTAGGAACCAGCACATTCCCGTCTTTTTCCAGTTTAAAAGGTTTTTTTAAATATCCTTCACCCAATGAAACCTGCTCCTGTACCAGAAAATTGGGAATACTTGCTGCCAGTTGCAAACCTGCTGCCAGAGAGATCGGCCCCATGGGGTTATGCGGTGCAATCGGCACATAATACGCCTCTGCCATACCCGCTATCAAACGGCCTTCCGTAATGCCCCCGGCATGACAAAGATCCGGCTGCAAAATACTGGCCGCCTTCTTTTCAAGAATCTCCCGGAAGCCCCATTTTGTAAAAATCCTTTCGCCTGTAGCAATGGGCAAATGCGTACCATGCGCTATATCTGCTAATACATCCACATTCTGCGCCTGAACTGGTTCCTCAATAAACATCGGATGAAATGGTTCTAATTCCTTGATCAATACTTTGGATACCTGTGGTGAAATAGCCCCATGAAAATCAATCCCGATATCCATGTCTTTTCCTCCGGCTTCTCTAAGAGAGGCAAAATTATCTACTGCGTACTGAATAAACTTAGGATTTTCCACGATTCTGGCCGGGTTTTCTTTGGCAACACCTGTTTTTATGGTTTTGTACCCTTCGCTGAGCCTTTTCTTCATGTCATCTGCCGAACTTGCCCGGCCATATACCCGGACCCGGTCACGGGTAGGCCCTCCAAACAATTCATACACCGGCACATTCAGGAGTTTACCTTTAATATCCCATAACGCATGATCTATCCCACTCAAAGCACTTGTCAGGATGGGGCCACCACGGTAAAACGCATGCCGGTAAATGGCCTGCCAATGGTGAATCACTTGTCTGGGGTCTTTTCCTATCAGATAAGGCTCAATTTCTTTGATGGCGGTTTGAATGGTAAGCGCTCTGCCTTCCAGAAGAGGTTCACCCAAACCCACAACACCGGCATCTGTATGTATTTTCAGAAAAATCCAGCGGGGCTTGATCAGGAAAGTTTCAAGTCGGGTAATTTTCACTTTTTCCTTGTATTGCTCTGGCCTGATTACGGAAGCATACGATGACCGGGGCAATATCATTCCCATGCCAACCACACCTAACAATGATTGCAGGGCCGTCCGGCGTGACATGGGTGATTTTTTGTTTGAGGATTTCATCAGATATTATTTTTAAATTACAGATACAATCAAGTGGTATATACTCTGCTTTCAGAAGAAATCCTTCTATACCTTACGTTGAGAAAAAGCCTATAACCATAGCAGATCAGTGCATGTATTTTCTCCATAAAATGCAATAAAATAAAAAAATAATGTAATTATCTAAAACTATTGATCATTTCTGAGTAGTCCTATCCGCATTGAGTGTATGGTTGAAATGATTGAGTAATCAGCCGGAAATACGTGGTAGTCGCACAAGTATGTTTATTTACCTTACAACAGAGAGGCCATTTTTATACCAGCTCACTCCTGGTAACCGACTGGGATTTTCTGGTAAGCAGGTGGATAATAATCCATGCCACCAGGTAAGTAAAGCCACAAATTGTAAATAGCAGGTTATAACCACCAGATAAATTTCCTGCTGCTTTGTACGTATCCAGTAAATAGCCTACCAGCATAGGAAAAAGAATACCGCCCACCGCACCGGCCATGCCGCCAATACCCACTACAGAACTTACTACCTGCTTGGGAAACATATCGGAAGCCATCGTAAACACATTTGTAGCCCAGGCCTGGTGTACGGCAACCGCCAGGCTGATTAGTGCCACAGCTACCCAAACGTCGGTAGCAAACTGGGCAAGAATAATAGATACTTCCATACATGCAAACAGCAACAATACTCCTTTTCTGGCTTTCAATGTAGGCCAGCCCCTGCTAATTAACCAGGAAGAAAAATACCCACCGCCGATACTGCCTACGGTTGTAGCGGCATAAATGATCATCAACGGCAGGCTGGGTTTCCTGAGATCCAGGCTGAATGTGGAAGAGAAATAAGACGGTAGCCAGAACAGGAAAAACCAGAATATGGGGTCAATCAGGCCTTTGCCGGTAATAAAAGCCCAGGTCTGGGGAAAAGTAAACAGCTTATACCAGTTGGGTTTGTTTTCTTTTGTTTCAACAGGCTCTGCATCCTGGCCGCTGGTAATAAGCGTATATTCTGCTGCGGTGAGGCGTTTCTGCCGGGCGGGCACTTCATAGAGCAGGAGCCAGAAAATAAGCCAGACAAAGCCTAAAGCACCGGTAATCCAGAAAACTTCCTGCCAGCCGTAATGGGTTAATATCCAGGGTACAATCAGTAATGCCACCACTACCCCCACACTGGTGCCGGCATTGAATATACCGGTAGCCAGGGCACGCTCTTTTTTAGGAAACCATTCGGCTACTGTTTTCATGGCAGCTGGGAAGTTGCCGGCTTCTCCCAAGCCCAAAACAAACCTAGCTATGCCAAAACCAACGGCGCTTCTGGCTCCTGCATGAAACATCCCCGCCAGGCTCCACACCACTACGGTAATGGTATAGCCTAATTTAGTACCCGTTTTATCTATCAGCCGCCCGAAAAGCAACAGGCCAATGGCATAAGCGGCTGTAAAAGCCATTACAATATGGGCAAAATCAGTTTCGCTCCAGCTGAATTCTTTCTCCAGTATGGGTTTTAGCAAACCTATGATCTGGCGGTCCAGGTAGTTGATGATGGTAGCAGTAAGCAGTAACACGACAATAAGCCAGCGGTAGTTCTTTATTTTGAATGAGGTATCCTGGTGTATTTGTACCATATCGGTGGTTGGGTGGAGGTAAAATTAACTTACTTGCGCACAATGATTGGCTAATTAAATTATTTTTTTTATTTAATTGCATTATTGACTGAAATTTTCTGCACCTGTTTTTTCTCTACTCCTACTAAACTTACTCCTATGCAAAGAAGAAATTTTTTAAAAAAGGCTGTATTGGGTTCAACGGCAATCGTAGCCGGCTTTCCGCTTTTCAAAGCAACTGCCGCCTCCAAACTGAAGATCACCAAGATCAGGTATTACAGTGCGCCGGGATACAATAAGCCGCTTTTTAACCAGGCACGTGGTATTGTGGAAGTTTTTACTGACGGAGGAATTGTAGGGATCGGAGAAGGCGGTTCAAAAGACATGATCGAGCAGTGTGCACAGATGATGATCGGCGAAGATCCGTTCCGGATAGAGCATATCTGGCAGAATATATACCGGGGTATGTTTTACCCGCCGGGCCGGGAAAAGTTGCATGCCTTAGGCGCTTTGGAAATGGCCCTCTGGGATATCAAAGGAAAAGCCTTGAATGTGCCAGTGTATGAATTGCTTGGCGGTGCTACCCGCGATTATGTGGAATGTTATGCTACCGGTTTCAGGGCTTCCAAAGCCACAACGGAAGAAGGTAGAGCCAGGGATTGCATTGAGGCAGGCTTACGGTCGTACCGGATCGGGCCCACCGGCGGCAATGGCGACCAGCCTTTCGATTTTTACGAAAATGCCAAGAAAACCATTGACTTCTGCAAACGCATAGATGAAGCAGTAGGCGGCGGCGGCAAATGGGCCATCGACCTGCACACCCGCTTTGATACCACCGAAGGCGTTAAAATTTGCAAAGCATTAGAAAACCTGGAACCCTATTTTATAGAAGACATCGTACGGTCCGAAAACCCGGATGTATATAAAACCGTGCGCCAGATGACCACCGTTCCCATAGCCGTAGGTGAACAGTTCGGCGACCGCTGGGATATAAATACTTTTATTGAACAACACCTGATTGATTATAGCCGGGTTACTTTGCCTAATACCGGCGGCATTTCTGAATTAAAAAAGATAGCTTCACTATGCGAAACGCATTATGTAGGTCTGGTGCCGCATTTTACCGGGCCTTTGTCTACAGCTGCCCTGGTGCATGTACTGGGCTCCAGCAGCCCCACCCGCTGCCTGATGGAACTGGCCGGAGGCGAACCGGAAAAGCCCGCTTATTTCAATGAAGATTATTTAAATTTTAAAAACGGCAAATTATACCTGAATCCCAATCCCGGATTAGGGGTAAAATTCGATCCCAAGAAAGCTACTTTTGTAATGGAAGTTTCGGCCAATACCAAGTTTCCACACCCGATCCTGAAAAGCCCGGATGGCGCTATCCATAACTGGTAAGTAGTGCAGCACCCTCATATTGTTTATTCAGCAGATCAGAAATAACTCAAATAGGTGGCCGTTACTTATACCCGGCTTGTCCGGTTTCTTGTCATAATTTAGCGGACTGTAAGCCGTTCTCCGAATGTGGCAATAGCTATGCATTTGCTACATCCGGAGAATAGTTAGTATACACAGTCTAAAAATCAGCTCATTATGACAGATCTTTTGTTTCATGCTTTGCGGAAAGCTTAGTGTACTTTGCGTGAACTGAGATACGTTTCACGCAAAGTACGCTAAGGAAAATAACACATAAGGCAAAGAGCAAAGGCTATTAGGAATAAACTATTGAAAATCCACTTACAGCAAGTTTAATCAAGTGTTTATACTTATTTATTCTGATCTTAATGACTTCACCGGGTTCATTAGCGCGGCTTTTATGCTTTGAAAACTCACGGTTAGCAGCGTGATCAGCAGGGCCACCATACCGACCAGCACAAAAACCCATACACTTATTTCTATCCGGTAGGGGTAATCGTCCAGCCACTGCTGCATCAGGAACCAGGACAGCGGAATAGCAATGGCCAAAGCCAGGAGCACCAGTTTAACAAAATCTTTTGAAAGCAGAAAGATGATGGAAGGTATGCCTGCACCTAGTACCTTGCGGATACCAATCTCTTTGGTGCGTTGTTCGCTCACTAGTAAAGCCACTGCAAACAAACCCGAGCAGGATAACAGGATGGCTACCATCGAAGCCAGGCTGAATATCTGTGAAAGTATTTCTTCATTCTGATACCAGGCATCAATGTTTTCATCTAGGAATGAACCTGTAAAGGCTGCCTGCGGCGCTACTTCCTTCCATATTTTTTTCAACTTATCCATGGCACTTGCCAGGCTTTGCGGTGATACCCGGACAAAGATATAATGTATAGGTTCAGAGTGAGAAATATGCATCGTGATAGGCATCACGCCATTTGCCAGTGAATACAGGTGAAAATCCGGAATAACCCCAATAACTTGGTGCTTGCTGTCATTGATATCCAGAAAAGCGCCAAGCGGTTGCTCCTCACCCATTTGCCGGGCTGTAGTTTCAGTAATAATTACACGATTCAGGGAATCGGAAGGATATGCCGGATCAAATTCACGGCCAGCCAGCAGCGGAATATGCAGGGTTTTGAGGTAATCATAATCTATCAGCAGCCAGTCGGATGAAATATCTTTTCCTTTATACGTAAACCCGGTGATTGACCTGGAACTGACACGGTCTTTCCCCTTTCCCAGATTAACACCCGTTCCAGTTACTGCCATCACAGCCGGGTCGGCAGCCAGTTTGCTGCGCATTCGCTCCAGCACCTGCCTGCCATTTACCTGGTTTCCTACCGGAATACTTATCACCTGCTCTTTTTCAAAGCCAAGCGGCCTCGTACGCAGATAATTCAGCTGCTGAAGGGCAATAATTGTGCAGCAAGCCAGCAGACTAGACATCACAAACTGGCTAACGATCAGTGAATTCCGCAAAACACCAGGCCGTTTCAGTGAAATTTTTCCTTTCAATACTTCCACCGGATTGAACTTTGCCATAAGCCATGCCGGGTACCCGCCAGCTATCAGCGTAACCAGGATAAAAACACCTATGATGAGGGCCACAAAACCTGGCTGTAGTACATAGGCCAGATCGATCCTGCTATCAAAAGTGGCATTAAATTCAGGTACAAGCAGGTAAGCCAGCAGTGAACCCATCCATAAACCAAATAAACATAACAGGGTAGATTCTCCCCATATTTGCACAAAAAGCTGATTTTTTAATGCGCCTAACGTTTTCCGTATTCCTACCTCACGGGCCCTGGTGAAAGAACGGGCAACACTCAGGTTAATAAAATTGATACAAGCGATCAAGAGAATGAAAAAGCCTATACCCAATAGTGCATACACCACCGCTACCGGAGGGCCATTGGAAATTTCTCTGTCGAAATGGACGTTGGCAAGCTTTTGTAAACGTACAGCAAATATATCGCCCCTGCTGTCGGGTTTAGCTCCTTTACTTTTGAGACTCTCCAGGTTATCCGGAAAATATTTTTGGGCAAACTGCTTCAACTGGTTTTCAAATATGGCCTGGTCTGTATGAGGAGCTAATTTCATAAAAACCCGGTGTGAGTTAGCCCCCCAGTTACTCTGGTCAGCCTGGTAATTCGGCATATTCTCTATCCGGATTAAGGCATCGTAGCGAATAGATGAATTATTTGGCGCATCTGCCAGTATGCCGCTTACTATATATCCTTTCTGACCGCCCTCATGTGTAATTTGCAATACCTTCCCCATCGGATCTTCATTGCCAAAAACCGTCTGTGCCATATTCCTGCTGATCACAATGCTGCTTATATCACCAAGGGCCATTTCCCGGTTGCCTTCAAGCAGTGGGAAAGAAAAAAGCCGGAAGAAATCCGGATCGGTCAGGTAAACTTCTTTATCAAAATAGTTACCCTTGTATTTCACCAGGCTTTTCCTTGTATTCATGAACCGGGCGGCTGCTTCCACTTCCTTAAATTCTGTTTTCAGGGCCGGGGCAAGTGGCATCGGCATGCCGCCGCTGCGGATGGCTTTTTCCGGATCATTAGAGAAAAAATAGGTCTGATATATACGGTCTTTGTCCTGGTGAAAAGAATCAAATGTGAGCTGCAAGTAAGCGGTCAGAAATAGAAAGATACAGATGCAGAAGGCTACGGAAAGGCCGGTAATATTGATGGCTGCATAGCCTTTGTTGCGCCAGAGGTTACGCAAGGCAATGGTTACATAATTTTTTAACATATCCAGATGGAGTAAAGAGGTAGAAGAAGATTTTTTTTCTCGTTTAATGGCGAAGGGGCGAATAAAGCCCAGCACATCCCGAATATAACGCAGGCGGGCACGCTTCTCCCCGATTCTGTTTACCTGATAGGCAAACTCCTCATGCAAATCTCCTTGCAGGCTTTCCAGCAAATGGGGTGCACAAAACCACTCGAGCAATAGATCGGCCCAGCGTGGTGGCTGCGGATGATCAGGAGGTAAAGGATTGTTCATATACTGGTAGCAGGTTTAAGTGGCCGGGGCAACAGGTTTAGCAGTTGTGAGCGTATGGCTTGTATATCCAGTAGGGTCTGTTCACCGTATGGGCTGATGGCAAACATACGTTTCCGCCTGCCTCCCCGCTCTGCTGTGGCTTCTCCCATCCGGGAAACCACCATTCCTTTTTCTTCCAGGCGGTGCAAGGCTGCATGCACCTGGTTAAGCCGGACTGAGCGCCCGGTTTGTTCAATGATTTCGTGGGTGATGGCAACCCCATAGGCATTGCCTTCCAGCACCACCACCGTTAAAAGCACAATTTCTTCAAACTCGCCCAGATACGTTCGTTTCATAGATCCATATTAAATCTATTTTTGCTGATCAAATGCTTTGCCAGTTGAGAAAAAGAGCTTGTGAGCGCTAAAACGGGCATCTTTGCAAAAAGATTAGCCTGCCAAGTGTCCGGTTCCGGACAGTGGATTGTCCGGTTTTGAATATGTACAGCAGCAAAAAACGGCCAATTACTAATAGACTTGCTGCTTGTTTAAAAATCAGTTGCGTATGATAAGTCTTTTGTTTGATGCTGCCTGCTTTGCAGAAATCTCACGTACTTTGCGTGAAATGGATCTCTGCTCACGCAAAGTACGCTGAGGAAAATAAAAAAGAAGGAAAAGAGTAAAGGCTGTTATCAGTAAACTATTGAAAATCACCTTACAGCAAGTCTAATAATTAGGCTTGTCAGTTCCTTTCGTTGATCTCAATCAGGTAGCCATCAGGGTCAGAAAAGTAAATCTGCACTACTTTATCAAAGCGGGTCTGCTTGTGAAACTGAATGTTTTGTTTCTTTAAAAATGCTTCTGATTTTTCAATAGAGGTAACGAATAAGGCAATATGGCTTCCATTGCGGTCGTGAGAAATTTTCTCGGTGCGGCCAGCCAGCAAATGCAGTTGCTGGCCATTGCCCATATTAAACCAGGAGCGGATGGCTTTCAGGTTATCTGGCACTTCTACGGATTTGAGACCAACAATTTCCCTATAGAACTTTGTACTCTTCTGTATATCAGCTACGTGTAATGCTACATGATTATATCCGGCAAAACCCAGCCGGTCTTGTCCAGAAGCGAGAGTTGAAAGAAAGAGTAGGGTTGAAAGAATAACTAGTTTCATGATTAATAGTAAGTTGTTAGCTATTGGTAAAAGTATGTGGGTTATTATGGTATGGGCGATCAACAGTAAAGAATCAGGTTAAAGAAAAACATTATTTCGCAGCTATTACTTTATAAATTTTTCCATCGGCTTTTGTATAGAGGTAAAATTCGTCTTGCAGGCCTACCCCAAAACGGAGATCTGTTTTTTTGCTGCCACTAAGTTCCTGGAAGCTGGTTATTTTTCCTGCTACCTCTATATCCAGCTCATGTACAGGGGCCTGCTCTCCGAATTGCAAGGCATTATTTTCTACATAGAACATACGCCCATTTACAATGTCACCAAAAATATATTTACCGATAAGTAAAGGGATATTTTTCCCATTATAGACAAATCCGCCGGAAATGGCTTTGCCTTCATCATGATCATACAAGGCTACCGGGTAGGTGTATTGTAAGGTAGTATCTTCTTCCGGCAGGGCAAATACACGGTCCATTTTGGCTCTGTGGTTAATCAGAAAATTACCTTCACGTTCTGGCCAGCCATAATCTGCACCTACCAATCCCAGATTGATCTCTTCCGCATTGGCATGTCCAATATCGGTGATCAGCATTTTTCCGTCCGGTGTCCAGCAGATCCGGTTTGGGTTGCGGAAACCCCTGCAAAAAACCTCTCCTAAAGAAGCAGGATCATTATCATTGGCGAAAGGATTAT
>Ga0181466_1000058_pt1 | contig 30526 bp, 30 predicted proteins | sample InSIn4gowninarea_FD_119078 | JGI IMG/M metagenome (GOLD analysis project Ga0181466, IMG submission 119078) | Clean room microbial communities from NASA Spacecraft Assembly Facility at Jet Propulsion Laboratory, Pasadena, California, USA -... ... | reverse complement strand
CGCGCACGCTCGTAAAGAACCAGTGACGCACAAAGACGACGAGCAGCGTCTTCTTGGTGAGAATCCATGTCTGGCTAACGATTGCGCCCGCCATGGTCGCTGTGTATGCCCTCGATGGGTGCGCTCGCAGTGGAAAGGTAGTATGGAGCCGTTGGGAGGTTCGCCGCGAATGCCTCGGTAGATGGGTCGTAAATCCTACTGGTAATTATTCGGGGAAAGGCCGCATCGTTCCTCGCACTGGAATAAACACAAAGGGGGTATCGAGTAAGAAGAAGGGCATTAGCTAGCGGAGGCAAACAAGTCGCCAATGTCTCCAACCCGTACCCAGCGTATCTGGGATGCCGCCGAGCAGACGACGTCTTGTCCAACGTCTTCGACCCTCTGCATCCCTGCTGCTTTCCTCGCGTCATGGTCCACTTCGGGCGTGGGTGAAGCGCGAGGCGGATCGATCTTGTGCCGGTGGGGCGTGGTAGACGAACAACAAAAGACACGGCCCCAAGCCCCTGGTCAACGGCCCGGCTTACCACACTTTTCCACAAGCTGCTGGGGGATCTGCCTGTCGCAAGAAGCGTCAAATGCCATCTCTATTTCAACCTCGAGTCCGCGAGTCCGTGTGTTTTCTTTGCCGATGCTTCTGGCACATGGTGTAGGCCGCCCTTGTTCGCTCCTCGAGGCCGGAGCAAAAGATGCCTCGGTGCCAGACACAACAATTACATCCGCCCAGAGAACGCCCAGTCGCCGAGTCCTAGCCATCATCGAACCGCTACTCGGGGCCTTAGAAATCGCGATGCCGATGCAGACGACAAGACCTCGCGTGCAGACCCTTACGTGGCTGTGCCTCTGTGCCTAATACACAGCGCGTCATCGATCTTTGGTCAGCCCATGTGCTACTGTGCTCGGCCAACAAGGTGGGATGAGAAGGGCCGAGGTGAGCTTCTCTCGACCGCGTTTTGTAGGAATTCTACAAGGGAGAGCCTAGCAAGCTTCGTTTTCCATTGATCTGTGCAGGACGTGTAAGAAATAGACTTGTTAGACTTCTGGAGGCGTTTGTAGAATGCTTGGACTTGTCGCACGACCTCACACGTGCTGCGCGATGCATCAAGCTTCACATGCATCGCCCCATCTGCTTCAACAGCCCAACGGAAGGAGTGCACCTATCGAGCTCGCCTTTGCATCAGCGTTACCTAGGTACGCTAGTGTACGGTGGACTCGTGGTAAACAGAGGAGTCGCAGCAAGCCTTTCGAGCATCTCAACTGAATTTAACGCAGGTGATTCTGTTTTGTGACTAAATCAACACCTTTCCACACTTCTACTCCTCGGCGTAATAGTAAGTGGCATCTCGAACAGCCCCGTACCCGCTCCATCCAGTTCCAACGGCGAAGTCAATCCCTCTCGTTGCCCCGGGACCGGCTGTCTCACGCTACTTGTATCCTCTTCTTCCCTCTCCATCACAACGCTCAAAACCTCTCCGCGCTGTTTTGTTACTACGCCGTCGCCGTCATTAGAAACGGTCATCACTTCCTCCATGGCTCGCGAATACGGTGATATTGGGCTTACGGGGCCGGTGTTATTAGTGAACCAAGTGCGACTGTGGCGCCGTCCTCGGGGTTTCGCGGCTGGGATTGTAGCAATGATATCGTTGCGGCGCATCTCCTGTGTTACGCTAGCGGCAGCTCGTTGTGCAGCGCGTAGTTGCCGCTTTAGACGAAGGATATACAGTCCTAGTCCCAGAGCAACGACTAGAACAACGACAACGACACTGATGGCAATGCCTGCTTTTGCACCATTGGAGAGTTGACTTGATCGCGAAACAGTGGAAATTGATGCTTCTGTTGGTATCGGCGTCGCGGTCGTTTGGGGTGTGGACGAGGAACGAATATAGACCTCAGTCATCGTCCTAGATGCTTTTGCGGTTTGTGTTTCCATCGCTGACTGATATCCTGACGAACTCGCTACTGGGCTTTTCATAGTAGGCGCACTCGACTTGGTGGGCTTGACAGCATCAAAGGTCAGACTGGGCATCATGTTCACCACAGTGCTAGTAGCCTGCTCTCCCTCCGACTTTGAACAGTTACTTGCACTAGATATGCCGCTGGTCCCACCCAAACCATCTTGGCAATTCCTTTCAAATCTTGAAGTTGCATCGCCTCTTTCTTCTGTGTCGCAACCCCGTGAGATACACGCCCCAGATACTTGAAGAAGATTGTTATTTGCGCAGTGGCACGCAAAGTCGGCCTCATTCGCACACCCATCGTCGAGTATGTGGGTAAGAAAGCATGCCAAAGCACACTGAGGAAGTTGGAGCGACGATAGAGTACTCTGACGTGTGGTAACAGTATGAGGTACTGAGAAAGCTCGTTGTACCAGAGTATCAATGACCAGGATTGGCAGCAAGGTGTGGTATAGTGTCCGCGAAGGAATTGCCGAAATTTGCTTGCTCATTGATATGAGATCGAGTGGTTGTTTGTTCACTTGTCTAGAACTTCTGATTCGTGTGGCGGCGCGGGGCTGAGTCGAAAGCTGGGGATGGCGGTGACACGTGGATGGGCTGTACATGTACAAGACGTGGCAGACATTGGATGCGCACAGACTGAACCAGCAGGCCTCTGCATCGAGATTTTCGACCCTGAATAGCCTTCTTCCTGCTGGAAGGTGTGCGTTCTCGTCGAGAAATTGGTAGCGAGGGTAGAGCGGTTGGGAAAGACGCCGCTGGCTGGATAGGTCTTGGTCATGGGCCTGCCCGCAACTCTACTGACAACGACACCTTGCGCAAGTTCTTGAGGAAAAGCCGATCCAATGTTACAAACTGGCGTTATGCCCATGGTGCGGCTGGTGATGTGGGTCTGAGGTGTTTTGAAATAGTGAAACACCATTTGTCTCCTGCTCACCGCTCCTAGCCCTCAGATATGGGTTGACGCTAAAGAAACTTTACAAAGTGGGATTTGACTGGATTTACAACCACACGCGACGAGGAATCCAGGATAAAATGAGGGAGAAAATGTAGCTCAATTTATTCATATACTAAGCCTTCCAGTATGACAAAGGCCAGATCTTTCGATATTGTTCGATAATTCAAGACTGTACAAAGAAGATTATGAGATGTGCAGAAACGTAAGAATGATTTGTACCTTCACGGAGGAGCTTCCTTGCTCCGTGTATGCCAGTTCCGTTGTTTTTGCTTCATTTCTTGCGTGAAGTCGTGTTTCTAGGATTTACTCGCTGATGTGTATGCGTGCAGGGAAAGGCTTTCAAACATTTTCGTTGTCGACAATTGATTTCCGCTAATTTCCGCGTGAGTTTGTCACGTTCCATTGGGTTCTCACGCGGCAAGAGACATGTGCGCTCAGCATGCTGCTGCGTCTGCTGCGAGTGCGACTGGTGCTGGCCCCGAGGGAGAAATACACTTGGCATCGGTGTGACCAAAGTAGGCTTCATTCTTATCAAGGACTCGTCCGGGTGTGAGCATGTCCTCTGGCTCCTCCTCATATGCGTCTGAATGAGGGCTGTCTTCGAAGTGTTCTTCAACCGGGAATTCGTTGACAAGGCTAGCCAAGTCCCAATCAGCGCTAGTGTAGCTGTTGAAGCTGTACCGATCTGTACGATTCTCTATCCAATCTGAATCACTGAGAATCTCGTCGACATCTCCCTCCTCTTCCCAAAGGTCTTGCTCCACGCCGCTGAGGAACTCCCAGGTGGTGGCCAGCAGCTCCTCTCGTGGAAGGAAGTAGTTGAGCACCTCGTTGTCTTGCCCTGTCCAATCACCCCAGGCTTCCAGAACTTCGAGACGAGGGAACTGGGCTGCAAGTGGCTGAGCCCATGATCGAACAAGGCTTTGCTCTACAAGGGGATCAACGACAGAACTGGCTTGTGAGTTAGATGACGCGGTGTATGAATCGCTTGTGATTGAAAGAATTGATTGGGGACGCGCAAAAGCGAGGTGCCTGAGATCTTTGAAGGTAAATGCAACAGATGGGTTTGATCCAGAAAACTTTTCGATGTGGACCGAGGTGTTTCCTTCGTCGCCAGGTACGGTAATGGAGGACGCAGCAGGGGGTTCTTCTGTGCTTGTCTGATCTTGAATAGCCAGCTCGGTGGGCTGTAATGACGTAGGCTTCTTGGGTATTTGCGAATCAGGTATATGCAGAGAAATCTTCAAGCGCAACGTCTCAAGCAAAGGACAGTTCCGCGCTAGGCTTTCGAGTGCCGTGGATTCCAGCTCAATCGCCGTTTGTGGATGAAGCTTCAAACTGAGGCTCATGAGCTGCGGTAGTCCTTTGCAAAATGCTTCAAACTGTAGACTGGAAATCATTGAACCATCAATGGCAGCCGGCTCTGAGGCAAGGAAGCTTATTTCCTGTAGATTTGGACAGCCGGCAACGAGCTTCGTCAACGAAGTGCCCGAAAGTCTCGGGTAGGACAGCGGCGAAGGGAAATCAATCGCAACTTGACCAATGTTGATACGGAGCGACTGAAGTTTTCCACATTGCAATACTCCGCCTACTACATCATCCAAGATGTTCATATCGCCATCCTGTCGTGACAGGTTGGGTATCCTGGCGATATCCACGTGCAACTCTTCGATGAGCTGTAGGTGAGATGGCAGAGCAATAGCGATTTCCGGATAACACATGATGTGCAGCCGCTTGAGGGAGCGGAAAGATACGGGAAGGGCATTGGGGCCTGAGAAGTAAGGGAGTAACTGTAGACCGGGATCAAGATCGACCTCAAGGGCTTCAAGACCCGGCCGTTGGCTCAAGCGTACGAACAGCTGATCTTTCCCGGAGATACTGGTGTTCCTTATACAGACATCAGTGATACTTTGCGCAGAATCGAGCAAATTCAGGAGCTCTTGATTGGGTACTGGGTCCTTGGGATCGATGACGTCCGGGCCAATGTGTATGCTGCGGAGATGGGGGCAGGACTTGAAGAAGGTTGGAAGGATGATGGCGACAACGTGAGCGGATTCGCTGCTTTGTGGGCCTAGGAACTCTAGATGTTGGAGTCCGGAGTGGAGCATGGGGCTGATGGCTTTTTCATATTTCTTCCAGTCGGCCTCCAATTCCAGAGTCTTGAGGTTCGGCCACTCCAAGCCCTCGAGATAGGCGAGATCGGCCTCGTCCTCGATTGGGCCTAGGACAAATAATCGTTCTATCTTGTTCGTATACCATTGTTGTCGGTCGAGGGACATGTGCTGTAGAGCGGGAAGGTGCGGATAGCGTCTCCATAGAATAGACGTGCCTTCTTCTGCCCAGAGCTTGTTGACGAGAATCGAGGGTACGAGTGTCGGCCGGAATTCAAGAAACTCGACCGGTTGATCGGATCCACGCTGTCGGCGATCCTTGTACTTCATATCAGAGAGGTGACGTAGAAGCAGGGAGACGATGCGGCGATCCGCGGTAGCCCTGGCCGTGGCTGTCATGGTCGCAAGCACAATGCACGGGAGGGAACGCAGCAAAGGAACGACTGGAAGTAATGAAATAAGGGCAAGGGAATGAGCGGAAGGGATGCACGAGTACTATTCTGTTGCGGCGGAAGTGTTAGGCAGTCAGTCATCCTGCTTTGGACCTTGTCGCCCGTCTGGCCGCCGCCGGGCAAAACGAAATGCCGGTCCGCGGCTGATCGCCAGGGGCTGCAAAGGCACGAGAGCCTGTCATTGACGAGTGCCGCGAATGCGGGCCCTGGTGCGAAGAAGATTATGCGATAAGAAGGCTTTCTCGATGCTACAAGGGATGCGGTTCATTGTGCGACGTTTCTTGGCTCCAGGGCGCAAGTTGGTGGCTTCCTGAAGCCGCCAGCTTAGTCAAGCGCATTAGCTTTCCATGGCGACGGACCATCGTCGGGGCTGCCCGGGCGTCTTCCCCTCAACACCATGACACCGTCGGGCGTATGGCTATCTCCATGATCAGCACATGTCAAGCACGACGTGAAGATGACGCCGCTCCCGTTGGATGGAAATATGTGGACTGACCGATCAAGATAGCGCTGACTCTCCTCTACGCCTACATAGCTGACCGCAGCCCTCAGTTTATCGCATGCTAACAACAGATTGTCTTCAAAGAGCAGGACTCGACTGCAACGATGCATCTTGTACTCACAGGCGCGACCGGCCTTGTTGGCGCGTCCGTTCTCCACAGCATGCTTGCGCAAGAAAACATCAGTCGCATATCCATCCTCAGCAGACGTCCAGTCAAGATGGCAGAAGGCCATACGAAGGCCAAGGTCATCATACACGAAGACTTCAGCACGTACGACGAAGCGCTGCTCGAGGAATTAAAGGACGCACATGGATGCGTCTGGGCACAGGGCGTCTCGCAGAATGCAGTTACCAAAGAGTGCGTCCATCTGCGTGTAATGTAATAAAAAAACCCCCCGACCATTCTGACTGTGCCTACAGGCAGTACGTCGAGATAACCCACCACTACCCCCTCGCTGCCGCGCGCGCCTTTTCCACGATGCACCCCGACTCGCCGTTTATCTTCCTCTACGTTTCGGGTGAGGGCGCCACACAGTCCCCAGGCATCTTCACTCCTTTATACGGGAAGGTCAAGGGGCAAATCGAATCTGCACTCTTGGAACTGGGCAGGGAGAATCCCATGATGAAGACATACAATGTCCGGCCAGGAGGAGTGGACTGGACAAACCACCCGGAGATTCATCCATTCATACCGAAGCAAGCAATGTACAAAAAGGTCATGGTTCCCCCCATGAATCTACTCTACAAGAGCATGATGACACCCACAAGAGAGATGGGCAAAGTCATGACGGAGCTGGCCATGTCGAAGGGCGATCCGATGGAGGGTAAGGATATTGGGGTAGAGGGACGGATGCTATCAAATGTAGCCCTTAGGCGGATGGGTGGTTTGTAAAGAACATTTCGCGCGGAGACGAATGGTCCGATTTTCTTTCGTCGACGAATCCAATTACTCTTTTCTTGATCGTATACCTCGCTTTGTTCCACGCTCCCGCCACGTGCAGTCGCTGAAGCCAATGTGGGGGTGCGGCAAACGTCTGGCGGCGCTCCTGTTTGCATCGTGTGCACTGACCATGGCTTGTGACAAAGGCACATGGCCAAGAGATTCCGGTAGCCTCAACGGTGCAGACATAAAAAACTGTGGCACACTGCTTTTTCCATGCTGCTGGAGCGTTGTAGACGGGTGTGCCCATGGAGCAGTGCACGTGGAACCGTTATCAAGGCGCGGAACATGACGGCATTATCTAGACCCTGGTTCGCGGGTGGGGTCGCGTCCGAGGCTATGGAACGCGTCGTCCCATCTTTCCTCCCCAACTTCATTCCAGCCCCCTCGCCTCCAAGAAAACCCCTAGACACGTCGGAACCGTAGGCAAGAGTTGTCAGCTCCCTTGGGCCATCGGGAAATTTCATCCATCATGGACGGCGATGGGATTCCCCCCTCCTCACCACCGTACATGGGCAGCATCAGCCCCCAGAGTCCCCCCTTCTTCGAGCCGCACTACAGCGCCTTCACCTCGAAATCGAGCTCACCACCCCCGGTCTTCTCCAGCGATGACTCACGCGAATCCGTCGACGTGACCAATTACGAATCACCGCGCATCCACAAGAACAAGCGCAAGGGCGCGTGGTGGGACAGTCGCGAATCTGCCCACAATAGCCCAGAGGTGAAGAAGCCCAAATTCGGTCGCAATCTCGATCGCAACTTCGATTCGGGCGTCTATATGCTCAGCGATGCCACCGATAGCTCTGAAGACATTCTCCCACAACACAAATCGCCCTTCCCCGAGGAGATGGAGTACGAAGACGACCACGCCATGCACATGGGCGTCAGTGGCCAGGAAGGGATCGAGCCCGACGCCCCCCGCTGCTCCGCAGTTACTGCAGTCCCCTTCATCCACAGTGTCACCATGAGCGAAATTGAGCGTAATTTCAACTCTAAGGTGGATGCAGGTTTAAACGACAACCGAACCGAGTACAATTTCAGTTATATGAATCTACAAGATTCCCACATCTCGCGCATCCGCGCCCTTGATGGGCTTGTCGATGTAGCAAACATGGAGCGCAACTCGCCTCCTCCAGAAATACAGTATAGGCAGCTCAACCCGGAGCTCCGCATCTTCCTCAACAACAATAGGCTCCATCGGCTTGTGCCCGAGATTTATACCTTGGGAGACCTCACCCATCTCTATCTCCAGCACAATAAGATCGAAGAGCTCCCGCAAGAGATTCGCCAGCTCAAGAATCTGAAAGCTTTGAACCTCTCGAACAACAGGCTCAAGCACCTTCCCTTCGACATTATCAACCTCCTTCGGCCGCGTGGCCAGCTGTCCATTCTCACTACACTCGGCAGTGAATACCTAGAGCCAATGACTGCTCATCGGTTTCAAAAAAGCAACTACGTAAAGGAAGAACGCGGCGGCCTCCATGATATCGATGCGCTCCCTCTCGATATCGTACGCGAAGAAGCAAGCCGCCAGCTGGCCCACCTCTACGAAGCCCTCACGATATCCAAAGACCGCGACCAGGCTGCTTGGCGCATTCGATACTTTGAATCCTGGGTGAACTCTTTTGGGGGAGAAGATGACGCGCGAGAAAGCGAGACTGAAGTGGATGTGGGATTCTACCCCCACCACCCTTCACTTTGCCTGCGCGATCTGGACGAAGAAGACAACATGAAGCGCGCACCTCGCTACATTGCCCGAACCCAGGTCTCATACTACAACCAGATCGGCACCCTCCTTCCCGGCTCCCCTTCGCTCCCCTCCAACGAGGAGAAGTACCCTATCATCATCGAGACAAATCGCGGTGTTTATGGGCTTTCACCTTCAGCCTGGTTTGTTCCGCCGTCGTCGTCCAGAGTGTCTTCCTTGGTCACAATAGCCTTGACTCGCTCGCTTCAGATCGATAGCGTTGAGAATCTACGTGCGAAGATCAGTGGAGATGGCGAGTACACTATCCCACGCGAAGCCGAAAAGATCCTGGCACGGGCAGAGAAGAACGCTGCTGGCGGATACAGCGTGTTCCGCGAGTGCCACACGTGCCATGGAAAGTACGTTGTAGCCCGCGCGGAGTGGATAGAGTTCTGGAGTTACGGCTTGGGTGTCTTCCTCCCACTCAAGGTCAGCGTCTGTTCCTGGGGATGTGTTCCCCCTCAGATGATGTATCCGTTACAGGAGGAGTTAGTATTGTGAGGGTGGGGGTGCGACAGTGGCGTTTGTGTGTATTGATTGAAACTCGTTTAATGGCTTGAAGCATACCCGGCTATACCATGATGCCGTGAACGAACGAATAAAAGTACATTCAATTCGCCTTCACCAACTTGCCCTCTATAGTAATTTCACTGCCAAATGAGCGTAATCTTCTTCCACCATGGCCCACTGATCTTCCTAGCAGGCATCTCCTCCGCAAGCACCCTATCCAGTCCCGTCTGCAGATCCACCTCGCGCGGATCGTACGCCCACATGTCCTTCCTAGCCCAGATGCGATGTCCGCCGTAGAAAAGGAAGAACATGGGGATACCAACGTACGCGGTGAAGAAAGAGCTAACGTCCCATTTTTCAGGCCAAAACACATCAAATCCGTTGATTAGGCACAAGAAGGTAAACGAGAATATCACGAGATAAGCGCCCCAGTTACCAACAGGCGAGCGGTACGGAAGATCCGTGACACCCTGGGCCTCGCAGGCTTTGCGGAAACGCAGAAAGATGATACCGCAGCAGATCCAGGAGATGAATCCGGACGTGTTGGTAAGATTGACGAACCATGTGAAGACTACGGCCGAGGAAGAGCCGACGTTCAAGTAGGCAAGAGCGCAGAAGAGGGAAGAGGCGGTGACAGCCCAGTAAGGAACACCGGATTTTGTGCAGGACTTAAAAATGGACGGCGCGTTTCCAGATAGCGCCAGGGCGTAAAGACTGCGGCTTGAAAGGAACAAGAAGGAATTTCCGGATGACCAAGCGCTGATGATAATACCGGCGTTGATTATACTGTCCAGAACGGGGATGCCTGCATTCTTGATTCCCGCAACAAAGGGAGAAGAGCCGGCGCCGGCACCGCCAGATGTTATGCTTGAGTCGTTAGAGGGGCAGATGACGCCGATAGCGAGCACGCTGAAGATGTAGAAGAATACCAAGCGGTAGATGTAACGGCGAGCCGCGATGGGGAGGTTACGGCGGGGTGACTGCATTTCGCCGCCCGTTGCGACGAGAAGCTCTGGAGCGAATGCGAAGGGGAACTATGTGAATACTTGTTAGCTTACATGTCTAGGAGGGGTTCAAGGTGTAATGGCGCGACGCACAGCAGAGAGGACCAGAGTCGAAAGCAAGGCGACAAAACGACCCGTATTCCCTTCTTCGAGGTAAGTGTTTGCTGCACCAGGGTTCTTCCAGTACCTGAACCCAAGACGATCGCGTTGAGGGCCCCCACCCCAGAAGAGGATGAAGGATAGAATCAATAGTCCTACGATCATGATGACCTTCGTTCCAGCAAACCAAAACTCGGTTTCTCCATAGAACTTGACGGGGAAGCAGTTCAGTCCCACAATAACGATGATCATGATCGTGATCCAAACTGCGATATTGACAGGTGGACTCCAGTACTCGATCACAAGTCCAGCAGCTGTGATTTCGTAGGGTACGAGGATGCCAAGGGAGTAGAAATATAGCCATCCGAGTCCAAAGCCCATAGAGCGAGAGACGTAACGGGCACCAAAGAGATTCATAGAAGCGCCAGGCGTTGGTAGATAGGCAGCGACCTCTATGATTCCAGCGACGGTGCAGAAGATGAGGGAGGACATGACGATATAGGCGCCGAGGATGAAAGCTGGACCGCCACGAGCGAGAGTTTGACCACTGCCGACGAAAAGACCAGTACCGATTGTACCACCCAAGGCAATCATCTGAGCATGTCTGAGCATGTGAGCATTGGGTCTTCTCGTCGACTTCAGAGATAACCTACCTCGACTTGAGACCTCGCTGCGTTGTTTCGTAACGCTCGTCGAAGATCTCTGCTGCGACAACCGCAGGGTCGCCAGCGGAACTCTTCCTTCGAGTCGCCTCGTGAACATGTCCGACGCCGTAGTCTGCATCGTGTTCGCCGATGGCCAACTCGTCTACTTTCTTTTCGGACATGTTTGCGCTCTGGGTCGCAGTCCAAAGGTGTTTCAATAGTTGCGGACTGTGTAAAATAGATACTACTGATCTCACTGCGGAACGAACGATGCGTTACTTATGAACCCCATCCTGGAGCGACCCATGTACCCGGATCCAAGATAGGACCCTCTACGCGCTCTGAACGAGCCGTCCTTGGCAGTATACCATGACTAGCAAGCGTGTAGCTCAAGGAAAGACGGCCCTGCTACTACCCACGTCGAGAAGCCAAGGATGCAGACTGTAACGCCGGGTTGATGGGTCTTAGCCGCTCACGTCAAGTTGCGAACGCCGGTTCGGAGGAATTGGTGAGGAGGCGCAAGGGTAGTGATGGCGGCTGATGATAGGCGATGATAAGAGCTATCAAGAGACGATAAGCTTTAGGTGTGACGAAGGATTGCTAGGCCTTTTGGAGAGATTTTCGGTGTCAAGGTCTACATTCCATTTGCTCCAGGCCGGTCGAGATGGGACCCTGTGGTGAATTCATGCCATGAACGGCATTGTGGCTGTATGGCGCTGTGACGGCTCACACGCCTATGTGGATCCTTGAAGGTGCATTCTTTCCAGCACGAAGTCTAGGTATAGATAGCGGGCACAATTGGATTACTATAAGGTACATGAGCGCCCAGGGCTTGAGATACAGAGCATGGTGTTGCGGGGAAAATGCCCAGTCATAACGCGTGCCGTTATCATATTTCCCCGAACGCCGGGGTCTAGGCTTAGGTGGGGTTAGCAGCTGGCCAGGTTGCTAACTCCAAGGGGCTTATTCCGTGATCCCCTCTTTCAGATGTCGGCAGCTTCCCTCACGTTTCTTTAACAGCACCTCTCAGAGCGAAAAATCGGAATCATACGGTTCTACTCGATAGCTCTTATATTGATGCTGCTATTTCTAGTCTCAAAAAGTGAAAGCAATGCCGTACTCCCATCTCATCGTCACGTCCCTTTCCCCACCATTCAAATCCAGTCAATGCATGCAAAGCTCCCCAGGTTAGTGTCATGTTAGGTATCAGCCCTAGCCGTGCCACCGGCAGCAGCATGTTTAATATTATCAGACGGCCCGCTAGGCGCGCCTGAAGACGTCGAAGGAACCGCAGTAGGTACAATTTCAAACACTTGATAATGCCCAGGCTCAAAGATTTTCATACCGCAATCACAGTGCAATTTCCCCCTCTTCCCGTCAAGTAACAATATCTGTCTCTTGCTGCCGCTAAACCATTCAGTTTCTATATCGATTCGCCAGCTCAGTCCACAACTTGGCTCCAAACAGACGTACACGTGGCTCAAAGAATCATTCTGAGGTCGAGGTACAGTCTGTGAACCTCTCATACCGTTCGGCACGATGGTATGAGAGGTAATGCTGAAATGCTGGCTCGTAAAGGTAATTGACATGGCAGGGCGCCAAGCCTGCTGACAAGCACGGCAGTGAAGTAGGCCCAGGGAGTGGATGCTGGGCTCGGGAAGATGAAAGATCACACTTCTGTGGCAAAAACTGCATTTCCAAGTACCAATTTGTCCCCCGGTATGCAGCTCAGCTTTCAAGATCGCAGCTTGTGTCTCTTCGAGTATGGAAGGGAGGCCGAACAGTCGGCGAAGTCGCCCACGCAGAGAATGGTCAGTAGCCATGATTCCTCGAATGGACATATCGCATCAGGTCGTACTACAGTTTATATCGGCAGAACAAGATGCGTAGTCACGCGAAATTCGAGACATTGATAGACTGTTCTAGGTTGGGCCTCACAGTCTAAGACTACGCCAAAACCTGCACCATTACGCCAAAGATCCGAGACTACCACAAAACCAGGCACTTTGTGAGTGTGGGGAACAGATGCACATACCGGGATCTGAAGTCGAGCGTTTGTTCTCGTTTTTATTCCACATCGCTCGTCGCCGGTTTGCGTTCTAACGATGGCCAAATCTCGATTTCGAAGACTTTTGCCAGCCTCGGGGTTTCGACTCGTTCTTCGTCCCACTATCGTTGCAGTCTTGAGCGCGCTTGTGTTCAGCCACTTCGTTTTGAGCATGATTCTCAATACCAGTGGCGCGAGCTTATCGTACTGCCTTGGAGGTACTGTTCTTATCTTAGTCTGACTGAACAGCAAAATGGGCGTTGGAACAAAGGACTGCTTCCAAACACCGCATCTTCTTTCACTGCTTTTGTAGTTGCCAGGCACTCTTTATAATCGATTTCTGGATAGTAAACTGAACATTTCCGTATAGACAACGAGTTGTAGAACGTACTTCGATGCGGGATGTGCGGTTCGGGTGCTTGCGCGGGCGGGTCGTTCAATCGATGACGAAGCACTAGTGCAAATTGGATGTTAGCGCGATTCGAGCAGGCATTGGGATAGGCGAACAGGCACTCGTGATCTTCATCAATGTTCACGCAGTTTCCATTTTTGTGCGCACCCATCATCCTGTCCATCCATCCATCCTAGCGCACCCCAGGTATATTTAGCAAGTCCATCGTGCCTACGCTCGGCGCATTCTGGCCCACGATGTCATTCTCCTTACCCAAGGCGCTTGGACTCACGAAAGCTGTTGTGTCAGGGAATGGATTTCCTGAAAGTATCTGATTTACTATCCGACGTGAGAGCCATCTACTCATCTTCATCCTCTTTCTTCCGGCGGCGATTAAGCTCATCAATCACCTTCTTGCCGCATGCAAGGACTTCCAATGTCCGGCTCTTATTATCATGGTCTCTCGTTTCCGGGATCAGAAAATACGTAGTCACTGCGCCAGCCACCATGAATGCGCTCATCACCTGTAGGATATGTCCGAAAGATTCCTGTCGCCACCCGAGTCCGACCGCTGATTTACCCTTGTCTGCCTGGAAAGAGTACTCCAGAAAGATCTGCACAACCCACGAGCCGAGCTTGCCGCTTGCAGCAGCTATGCCATGACATGTGCAGCGGTATCTTGTTGGGAATATTTCGGCGGGTATAATGAACGTCGTCACGTTCGGTCCGAGGTTGAAAGCGATGTGACTGAGCACATAAAGTACGACTAGACTAGATCGGCTGCTTTCCAACAAGATGTTCCAGGCGCTCCCGGTTACAATAAAGAGCACGGAAAGCATAAGAAACCCCCAGAATTGAATCACCTTGGGGGAAACGTACTTGACGATCTTAATCATCAGGAGGCCGCCGACCACCGTTCCAATTGAGACCACGACTAAGGCATGGAGACTGTTATTGCTTAGGGTGTTGTACACGGATGGCATGTCTGCGACATCGCCTGGCCAGATATGCCTGGCGATTTGCGGAGAGGAGAGGCCCAAGCCGTAAACTAACAAAGTCAACGGTTTTCCAATCACGAGATCCTGATATACTCACACGCAAAGTCAAGAAAGAGCCAGGCCAACGAGGTGCCTAGTAGGTACTGCCAGTTTTTTTCAGTGATGAAAAAATTCTTGGCGTCTTCCCATGAGGCGAGCGGAGGGACGAACTCCGGCTCACCGGGCGAAAATGGTGCTGATTGTGCCGCGTTTGGTTGAGAATAGACGTCGCCAGATTGACTATCCGACTCGCTATCGCTGCGAACAATTTCCTCGGGTGCGATTACTGAAGCACTAGAGGAACGCCTTGAACATATCCCCTCGGCTGTTGCCATTGTCGGAATATGTAGCATCGCTGCTTCACCAAACTCCAAATTCGCCTCTGGTGCGCCAAAGTAATGCGTAGTATCCTCGAGTGTGCCCCTGGAGTTCTGTAATACATCCAAGGTATATCGGGGGCTCTCTGGAATGGTGAAACGAAACACAAGAGCGAGGATGGCTGGTACGATACCAATACCTATGACCAGCCTCCAAAGTCGATCAATGGCCCGGGAACATTCGAGATCATGGATTCTGCACGACGGTTGGTTCTTCTCGATCCACGGCTTGTATGCTGCTACTGCGGCGAGCGATAAGACATTGGCAAGCAACTGTCCTACGGGCTGAGCGAAAAAAACCCAGCTGAGCATCCTCGCGCGATGCTTCCGCGGCGCGAACTCAGCCGTGATGACCTACTCTGCAATCAGCGTCCACTCTATATTTAACGAAGCGGAAGACTTACGGCACTTAAAGGATAGTCAGCGCCAATTCCGATACCTTCTTACTGTCAGCACACTCGAGTGTATGATAGTTGTGATGTCACTTACCCATGACCGCTCTCCAAGTGATCAGCCACCCACTAATTTCCATGCTGTTCTTCGCCCCGGTCGAACTCATAAGCAGCAGCATGGAACCGACAATTATTATGACCAGCTCGAGTCCATACATCTTTCGCCTACCAAGGATGTCTGCAGCAAAACCGAAACCTATCTGACCAATCATGGTACCTGCGAGTGTCGAGCACATCATGGCGGTTTTGACTGATGATGGCACGGATGGCGTTTCAGTTTCGGAATCAGTCGACCAGTACACGTAGCCCAGCATTGGTGTGACTACATTTAATGCGAATAGGCCGAAGGCATCGGTTAAGAACCCTATACCAGCAACAATGACCACCCAAATCTGGAAGGGAGCTGAATCGATCGTCGCGAGCGTCCACCGTCGCCGTCTCATCTCCTAGCAATATAGTGAGCAGGGCAAAGCGGAGAGGCGAACTGGAGTCAAGGTTGCGCGTGAGTCTGAGAAGAGTAGCACAGACTTCGAGGATTGGTACCTACAGGAATGCCGCTTCCACCGGCCGTCAAATCCTCTACACCGATATGTCGGCCCTGGATGGGTCGTGTAACCCAATTACGGAGACCCATGGCCGCGTTTAAGGAGCGTTTCCCGAAGCAAACTGATGTTTGCGCGTGCTGGAATCAAGCTTGAGAATAGACTGTGTATTGCACCTTTTGTTGCACAGGTTCGGGGTTGCGTCGTTCATCTTGTATATGCGCAGAGCTCTAGCCTTACAGGAACACACTCGGGGCTGTAAATGATGCACTGCCCCAGCCGACGAGGCATACCGGTCAACGAAAAGGCGCTCATAGGGGTTGGCGCCTTTCTTCAGTCTGCCGTGCTCGTAATTAACCTTGTCTTCGTCGCCGAAGTCAGACTTGGTGGCGTTTATGGCTGCATGACTGCACATCGAAGCTTCAATCACAGTAGCTTGGGTTTCGCGGTCACCACAAACGGATGTGGTCCCGGTCTGACCTGTCAATTTCTCGTCCGAGCCCGATGTGTCTCCCAAAGTGGAAGAGTTTGGAATCGCTGGTAAAATTTACTGTTACAACTCCCGAATACCCGTCTCGTGGAAAGATAGGTTGGTTCAGAGGTGAGTCCGGGTAAGCCAAGCTGTCTCGGGTAACAATGGGGGGCTGTGGTGGTGGTTGACGATGGCCGTTCGCTTCCCCACGTGGTGTTGCTCGCCATCTCATTGAACGTCCAAGGGCACCATCCTGGATTTGGCGTTTTTTCTTGGCGGCGCCACATACATCAACATGGCCTTTCCTCCGCCCCTTGACAAGCTCAAATATGATCTTGCCCTAGGCCTTGTGAGGCTTCGATACGGGGCAACTAGCAATCTGCTAAGGCACCCTGCATGTCGCAGCTGTCTTCCGTCGGGGTAGCCTGGCCAGGCGCGTGCTCGCCCAGCATACTTCCCCTACAACACACACCCTTCTCTGTGAGCCTGGCGCTCGCTCTACAATGATCTTTGTTATTCTCGAACAACTCTACTGTGTATGAGTAGCCTTCACACGACTAGTGCAGCGCTTCCGCGCGGCGCAAGACTACGAACATGTCTTTCGGATGCAGCCCTTCGGATGTGCTGAAGTTGCTAGAAATCTCCACTCGGGTTTACCTCGCCTTCAAAGGTATGTCACTAGCTACTGTTACATAGCAGGGATCTGCATATTGATCCAAGCTCAGATGCCAATGAGAATTCTGAAGCACAGGTAGCGGGACTCGTGAAAGAATTTACATCTTTCCACGGCTGCCTTATCCAGCTAGGAGATCTCATGAAACAGTATGGCCAGCCTATGCCGTTCCCTGTCAAAGACTTCGAAGCGACGCTTAAGAGATGCGAAAAAACACTCGATCCATATGCAGATAACCTCGTCGACAAGAAGATGGGCGTCAAGAAGATCCTCTTTACAATCCGGTACATGGGAATGGAGAAAGAGATAGATGGGCTGCGGAAGCAGATCACCGGCCATTATCAAGCATTACACATGTGCATATCATTTCTACAGCTGTGAGTCGCAGCGCAGCCCCCCTCGGTGATGTTTATGTACTGACAATGGATAGTCGTCTTCACCTTGAAGCGACCAAGCAAACCCAACGTCTTCTTGATGCGGTGCCATCACGCACCGCGACTTTCGGCGGGCGTTCTTACTCTGAGAATGTATTGGTCCTTCCATCTCAACACACTCCTCTACCGCTCCCCGCACCGGACGAGCACCCGCTGTACAGTGAATGGAAGATTTTTGACCGCTGGCTCCAGAGCGAAGATGAACGGATCACTGAAGAGGCAGAGCACTCTCGCCCACTGTCCTTGGGTAACACGCCTGCTGTCGGGCCTGGAAATGACCAACATACGGCTGCCACACTTTACCATCTTCGCCAACAAGTTGATGACGCCATCCTGCTCGAGGAGAATCGTTCAAAGCGTACGCTGGCCGAAAAATGTTCGCACCTCGCGCCAAGTGACGCAATGAGACAAGAAGTTCGCAACATGCCACAAGCGCCAACACGCACATACACGCTCGATACCGACCACTCTGGGAACTTCACTGGCTTTGAATATCACCGAACGAGCTCTTTTTCGTCTGCTTCTGGTACTGGCCCAAATCCTACCTTGTCTCCCATATCGAATCCGAATAGCCCCCGTGCGGGTCCATGCTTTGGCCCCGTAGATTGGGCGCGACCACCCGCTAGCCCGACAGCCTTGCAGAATGTGGGCCGGTCGCTTTCTATCTTGACACCGAGGAGTAGCATGAGTTGCCCAACAGCGTCCCCGGCGTTCTCGTATGGAGCGGACATTAGTACGACGGAGACTAGTCCAGAGATACCGGCATCCCCAAGTCTACGGAATAGCCTGTCCCGCGCATCCCTGGCGACTATCGCTTTGGGCGGGGCCGCGCTTGAATGGAAGACTATCTGCCGGTCGATTGAAGTCGAAAGAAAGTCCGTGAAGTACGGTGCCGAAAGTAGAGAGTGCGACATCCTATGGCGATACCGGGAAGATACTGGAATCTCTCTTTGTGCAGTCTATCATTCGAGTAAAGATGGAAAATTACGGCCTTGGATCGAACAGGGCTTCCTTGCCACTGGGCCATCAATACCTCTTACAACGACATATCCAGATGGTGCGGTATCTATCGACTTCCCGCGCAGGTCTTTTGGAAAACTAGAGAAGCAATACACGGATGTCAAGTATACCTTTGCTGGCTACGATTCAGCAAAGAAATTCCAGACTCTCCTCTACACTAACAACGGGTCTGATCCTGCGGACCTTCACTTTGATCGGCCAATCGTAGCGATTTCATCGAACCAGAACCCTACCGAGTGCCGTGGACGAAATCTGCGATTGTGGCTGCGCCCCGAGACGCATTTGGAAGATGATTGGCACGTCACATTCAACGTTTTGATATTGTTGTTTTATACCAGCGCATTGGGTGACAAGGGCCACTGGGTCGAAGAGCCACATTACGCATTCGAATGGCTGACTGATGCCACCTACAAGGAAGACAGCGACAAACTGAAACTGGTATTCTCCAAGAACCCAACGCGATGGAAAACCGACAAGCTTTCTTTACGCTGCAAATCCTCTAGCACTTGCACTGTGCCCAGGAGTCCTTCCGTTAAACTGCGGAAGCGCAATGACTCCATGGAAATACCGGACTTGACGCGCTCTGCCACGGGAGCGTCGGCGTTATCGAATAGCTCGAACAAGTCTACCAAAAGTGGTCTGGGGAGTAGAGGCAACTGCACGCGCCCGGGGAATCTGAATCGGTTTGGGTACTCGAAGTTGGACATCAAGTTCCACACAAAGAAGGATCGAAGAGCTTTCTTGGACGTTTGGAAGGAGCACGTTAAGCCGCTGAGCAAGGCTGCTTAGATTGTTCCTCACCGGGCATCGAGATGGACTGTATTATAGAAGTTTTAATTGCAACTGCTTCAAGTCCACAGGCGCATGATGAAGGTATATATGGACGATAAAGTGTGTGACCAACAAGAAGCGGAAAATCACGAGTTTCGGAGTCATACGTAGCAGCAAAGCGATTAGCATTGGGTCATCATCTAAACCAACAGACTAAGCATACGTCGTGTCTGCAACGATCTTTCCAAATTCCTCCACATGCTCAATAGCACCCTCCTCGTCGAAATCAATCCTAATCTGCTGATTGCTCTGCACAGATGGGTCGCCCTCGAGGTAATTGAGTGGCTCAAAGCGCATAGCAGAATGCGCAGAGCTGAACATGGTGACGGGTAGGTCGCCGGTGTGTGGCAAATGATGCATACCTAAGTTAAACCAGACCACGCTTTCAAACAAGTTAGCAACATACTTCATAGTGCGTTCGACGGTACTTACAGATCTTCCTGCTCCAGGCTCTCGTCGTCGAAAAAGGTTGCGAAATCGACTAAAGGATCATCCTTCTGATATTGGTTCAAAGCATCTGCAGCTCTGGGCTCCGTGTCCTTTTGTTGAGTAACGTAAAAGTCGTGCGTGACGAACGCGCCCGCTTTTCCGGTGTTGGTCGAGTTAGTCTGCGTCAGGTGGATGGTGCCGGCGGTCTTCTTGATGCGGTAACCAGGGTACTCTCCGAAGCGGTTCGGCGTATCTTTGTTGACGATGGCATACATGCTGTTGTCGTTCTCGGACCAGTTGATCTTGGAATCACTCTCGTTTTTAACCCAGCCCCGATGCGCTTTAAAGGTGTTGTACACATGGCCTTGGCTCCACGGGTAGTCGGTCGAGATGGCTTGGAAAGTTACTTTCTGGACACTGTTCTTTCCACCGTTGATGTCGAGATCCGCCTTGAAAGTCAGCGTGTGATCATGCGAGCTACCAGAGAGGAAGTCGTGGATGTGAAAGCCGTATTCTGGCTCGTTCTCCCAATAAGCCGCGGAGATGTAGCCGGAAAATCGGGATGACACCTCAATACCTCCATCGTAGAAGAAAGTGTAATCAATCATGAAGTCGTAGTTTCCGACTGTGGCTACCGTGCGCACGACAAACTGGATGTTCTTCGCTACGCTAGTATGGGGCGCAATGGGCGAGAACGAATGGCGACGAATTGGGTAGCCGGTGTCGAATTCAAAGATGCAAATGGCATCTTCCAGTGTTTGGGTGCTATTACCTTGGTTCCAGGACGTGGGCAAATATGTAGCATGGCTGGGGCAATCGTAGCCTCGGACAAGAGGTTGCAGATCAGTTCCCATGCCACTGGTAGTGTCGAAAAAGGTCGCCTGGGATGCAAAAGGATCGGAACCGGAGTATGCTGTCAATGCCTCTTGCAGGGACAGTTCGTACATTATTCGCTTGCCCTTGTAGTTGATATCAAAGAGCGACAAACCGCGGTCGTGAGAGACGGTGTGGTAGAAGTCAAAGTCCATCCAAGAGATGTAGTTCTCCTTAGCATCAATCTTGAATCGTTGGTCTCCTCGCGCGACGGACTCTGGCGGAGGCTGCTCATCCAACGGAAGCGGCTCTCCATGCATGTCGGTAGAGGTCCAGTTGCCTTGAACATTTGGCGACGGCACTTTGTAATTAGGAGAATTGATCGCCGCCCTGAATTCTTCGGTAGTTGCGTAGAACTGGCCAAACGAGTACCACCCAGCAACCTTCCATTCTTCCCAGTTACGAGAAGTCAGGTCAAATTTGACATTGAAGCCAAGTGGTTGGACTGTGACGCTACTAAGATCAGTCCCAGGGTTGCCAAAGGCAGCAGACCAGGAAATGATCCGACCATCTTCGTCCCAGAACGGACTGCCAAAACGGAGACCAACAAGGCCACTGATAAAAGTCTGCAATAAAGTCAGTACATATCCAAACATACTCTTATGAGATATTACTTCCAGTGTTGAACAAGCGCTGGGAGATGTCCTCGTGTTCTGTGCTGAACCGCACTAGGAAATTCGTGGCTTCGTTGGCAGAGTACAAAGGATGAATCGTTGTTTTTCCGCCCTGTGCGTTTTGGAAAGGGAAGGTGAGTGGCTGCACCGTCGTAGCATTGGTGGCTGGCAAAGGCCCGACCATGTACTCCTGCCAAAACATGTCCGAGGAGTTTGTGGCGCCGCTCTGCACCGTGGCTCGTGCATAACGTGCAGGAGCTTTTGAGTAACCGTCGAGAAAAGGAACGGTCTCAGTCTTGTTTGGCTGCAACAACGCAAGTTGTACTCTGAATTTTGGTAAGAACATGAATGGTTTGTCATTAGTGGTCATGCTTACACGTAGCTATCTTGGCTGGATCCTTGGTTGCCAGTAAGGCTCATCTTCTGGTGCAGGACTTCATTGACATCTGCCACCTCTTCTTCAGAAAGCAATTTCCAGGGATTGGCGAACGGTGCGCTCACAGTAGGCTGTCGGTCTGGAACGGAAGTGTTCTGAGCTGCAGCAGATGAAAAAATGGCAGCGGCGCCCAGTACGATGGTTGAAGTCCACATCATTGTCGGATGCCTAAGGAAGAGAGAGGTGCCGGTCTCTCGTCGTGGAGGCGCCTGCTTATTATATTGCAGTTCAGCTTCCTACTCGTATCCGGTAGTACAATACGCGCGGAGGCGTTCATGCCGTCATCGTTCCTGCACATTCCCAATGATGGTCTGTCTCGTTTGCGATCCAGAGCCTCGCTTCGGAGATTGACCTGTTGAGAAGCTTGTAAACGTGCCATTGATGTGTTGTTTTTTCTCGCGTGGCCAACAGAATAAGGAGGGATCGGCGGTAAACCCTTCGTTAACGCATGCTGCAGCTGAGCCACACGTTCAGCTTGGCGTAGGAACAATACTAAGCGCTGTTTTTTTGCATTAGTGACAATATTCGGGTGCATTTAACTTACGTAGTTCAGCTAAGCAAAAGCACTGCTGTCTTTGAAAGGGATGCAGTGATGCTTTGGTTGGCTGTTGATGTTTGATTGGGGAGTAGGTTGTATGTCTCGTCTAAGGCGGTAGCTGCTAGCGTATTTCCCCAAGCTTGGGTCGGCAATGCACCCCACCAGAATCAGTAACATCAGAAGAAAACACTACGAACAAGCATTTCTTGGTATGTTGGCAGCCCTGTGATGCGGTCGCCGATGTTGATTGCCATATTCTTGGGACTAACACTCGGTGGTAAGACAGCCCAACAGTCCACACACCCTTAGCACCTTTACGCGCCTCTCATCTCAAAGTGCGTAGTTCGTTGCACTACAGTATTCCAAATCACCAGGCTTCATCATGCCCTCATGTGTTTAGCCGGTTCCTAATTTCCTTTTCCAGCCTTCTTCTTGCCTTTGCCCTTCTTCGCCTTCTTCGCGTCCTTGTCCCACTGGCTCATTCTCTCTGCCAGACCTGGGTCGCTGACCTTTGCCTCGCTGATTTCGCTTTCGAGCAATGCTTGCAAGATCTTGGGCGCATCCGGATGAGTCGACTTAGCCGCCACGAAGAACTTTGAATTCCATTCTGTTGTCATGGCCATGTAGTTCTTGCCATCCTGCGCTACGTATTCCCCCAAAATCAAGGGCTGTGAATCGGCGGGATTGCGAAGATCTGCCTTGAAAGCTACATCGTGGGCCTTGAAAGCGGTTAGACGTTGCTTGGCCAAGGAAAGCAGCTTTGCGAAAGCTTTAATTGTAAGATCGTTGGGAACGGGTTGGGTGCGGTGCTCCTGGAGAGCCGCTTGTATAAGGGTAATCTTATTAGTTTGGGCTTCATAGCCTTCGCTAATGTTGATAAGGCTATTGATGACTACTTGCATCACACGCGCGTTTTCCATTTGACAGCATGTCTATTCCGTTGCTTGGACGCGCGCTGCATCGGTAGTAGCCTCGGACATTTCTGTGAACCAGCGGGCAAGTAAGGCTGCGCGGCAGTCTTCGTACCAATCGCCTGATAGATCGCTGGATTCCATGATTTCGGGCGGCTGGGTTGTTTTACAGTGGCTGGAAACAGTCAGAATGGCTTGGATTTGAACGGAAAGGTTGTATTATATGGTTGTTGTGGGGAGTGAGATGGATTTGGGGTGATGAACGTGAAACTGCAGGTGAGTCAAGCAAACAAACAGAAACCACAAGCATGCTTGACTACGATTGGTCGGCCCACGAGTGAAAAATGCATGTGAACTGCTATTTGCCCAGTCCAAAATTCGGTGAAATCAGAGGTGACGTAGGTGCCACGTTTGTAGTTTCTTTCTTTCATTTCCATAGCCTTTTTGCACGCTGGGTACCTCAGCTATTTCCGCTGTGCCTGATCGTCTGATCATCTGATCATCGTATGTGCCGTTTCCTCCATTTATTCCTCTGACGAAGTTAAAGGAAACTCTTTCATTCTTGACGTGTCTGTTAGTGCGCTGTTTTTTTGGGACCGGCGTGCTTTTGTCATGCTGGAGATATGTGTTGTGGATGGAAGCATGAATTCCATTCGGATAGCGACGCTACCACATAGATACCCAAAACTGTACATCAACTCCAAAAGCTAGCTGCTAAGAAAGGTCGATTAATGAGCTGGAAAAGCTGGCGAGGGATTTGAAGAGAGATCTCGCATGGGATCGTGTGCTTGGGAAATCCATGTGCGTTACACTGCAGCAATACATTTTAGACAACCGAGTTTTGAGTCTTTGTTCGGGACTGGAGCCTAAATCTCAGAGAACAATGCAGGTGGACTGCGAGATGGATAGCCCTTTGTAGTTACCAGGGTCTTTGCACGTATTCAGGAAAGACAGAGCGTATGTCGAGTTTTCGTTTCTCATGCTCATTGCGTATACGTATCCTCATTTCTACCCACCAGGCTCTATCAGCTGTCTCCTTCCTCTCCGTTGCTTTGAAAACCCAAACTACCCTCCATAACCGGCACGAAAACGACTCACACCTCTCCAGACGCACCGCGCCTCCCCTCATCGTCGTCCAATTTTGGTTTCTTCAGCGCAGCGAACAGACTCGCATCTTCCACCCTACGCTCCCTCCCGGCCGCCACGTTCTCCGGCACCCAGTCAGGCGATTGTGACCGTGACAAAGGCCGATACGAACTACCGTTTTTCATAAATTTGGCGAGTTCGATAGCAGCAGCATCCTCCGCCGTCATATCCTCATCTTCGCCTTCTTCTCAGCTTTTCGTTGCGCCTTTGTCATTGGCGTCTCTGTCTTTCTCACCTTCTTTACCGCGGCCCTCTGCAGTTTCACCCCTTCTTCGGTTGCCAGTCATGCGGGTCCCTCAGTTTCAGAGCCGCGTACTTTGCTTTCATGTCTTCTGTTATTTTTAACTTTGCGCTGCGCCAACAGCTCCCATACGTGGTCTAGGATCTGGGGAGTAGCGTGTAGTTCGCGGCGTATTTCACTTAGCGCGTCTTGTTGTACGGCTTGCTTTCGTATATTGTCGCGGTTCTGGCGGATCTCATCTCGTGCCTGTTGGAGGTCGCGTCGAAGGTAACCGTTGATGCGACACACGCGATAGGCTTCAGGTGCGACTTCTGCGGCGATGCTTTATTCGTGTGATGTCGTTATCGTGGCCTTTGGGCAGTGTCTCCCTGAACTTGGGGGCTGCGCGTCCGTTGGTAGATGTGTTTGCGACGACCATTTTCGTAAGTTTGGACTGTGGGTTTGGTAGCGACTATATGGTTGAGATCTCAGGGCGTATTGTAAATGTTAGTAATGCTTAGTGCAAAGAAATTTGGAGTTCGGAAAGTAAAATCCGTGATTGGCCTGTGTGAAGGCATTGGGAAGAAACAGGCGAGGTACCAGCTGTTGCACAATAGCAATTTAGGGCTGTTCACATTCACCGCCTGCTATTCACATGCTTTCTGCTTTCACTTTGACGTCATGCCTAACAAATATAGCCGCGGCGTCACCTGAAGTGGGCGATGATGTTGGTAAAGACATACATTAAAATGATGTACTATACAAAGGCTCGTCAGGTGAAGGGAAATGACAACCACATAGGATACGCGACAAACCTAGCAGAGGGGGAATCTCTAACAGGTACCGCGCCGTCTCGGTCAAGATCAAGGTCCGAATTGAAGACACCCGCATGTATGAATCCAAACATATCGCATGAGAGCAATGGAAGCCTCTCGGACACGTGTGCTTACCATGTCATTTGCGGCATCAGCAATCCCCGATTGTGGCGGTGCGTGGGCCTTAGGTTGTATCGAAGTCGTCTTGGCCCAATCTGAATATCTCTTCCCATATACTTGAGTTGGTCTGACCAGATGGCGAGTTCATGAATTCCTGTCTCATGGTATAGATCGCGTAACAAGCTCGATAGTCTTTGCATCTCACGCGAAAGAACATACGACTCAGGGCCATCATGGTCAAATCCGCGTTTATAGTGATCGTGGATGCAATGGTAAGAGTCGAAGAGATAGGCAGCCAATGCTGGTTTCAGCATGTTCTGCAACTGGAGCATACTGTTGGCCAGATTCGGCTGTGTGTTGTCAGTGAGTGTAGCAAGGAAGCCCATGTGGCCAGCAGGGAGCTCACAATATCTTTGTATGCTGTACATAGTTCACAGCAATGACCATTAGCAAGTTGGGGAAACGCCCATCGGGGTGCTCGCATCCTTCTGGGTGATGGTAGGTTTCGAAAGTTGTGCATGTGGGCCTCTGGAAAGGGATCGAAAGGGTCAGACCAAGTCCAGGGGCAGAGTTGGTATGGCATCTCAAATGACAGTAACGAGACGATGTTGTTAACAGAGGTATTTCGAACAAGGGCCAGTTTGGAAACGACTCAGTAGTTGACATGAGGAAATTGGCCTTATACCGGCAAAGATGGCATCTGTTCAGATGACAGGCTTGATAACAGCTCTGCAACCTGTACTACCAAGAAACAGGCGCAGTGACTGAAGAGCCACTCGATCGTGTCACGCAAACACCTGCAGCGGTGTGCGGGATTCAGTCATTTCCTGCAAGTCAGTCCATGATCAGTAGATGGGCAGCAGGTGCTCATGGCAAGGAGGGTTCTTGTTGGACATTCGTTACGAGACGCAGGACCTCGGGAGCAAACAAGTCGACGAATCCATGATTTTGCGTTACATGGTCACCGCCGCTCTGGTAACACCGGTCAGGTCGATGCTGCAAAGTGACACGGTCCGGAGGGCCGCCAGACGCTTACTCTTCTCTTCACAAGGCAGTTGGTGGAAGGTATTCGGCGCAAAGCTGGTGTGCCAACTCCGAGGAAAGGTCGGCACAGCATGAAGGGGGGTGTGGTGGGGGCCGACGCGAACGCGAGCGCGTGTGCGCTAGGCCGTTTTAGGACCACTTAACGCGTCGCGTCGTTCGCGCCTTCTAGAGCCAGCGTTCGTTCTGCCGGAGAGCTCCTTCCACTACCAACGTTCCCGCCTTCCGAACTGCACACCACCCATTGTACTTTCCCGTCACAAACATACAATGACCTCCACTGTTCTTGGAAAGAGGACTCGCAGCTCTGCTCGTGTAGATGCTTCAGGTAAGGGCACTCGGCGTCCTGGTCGCGCTTTCTAGGACAGCACGTCTCTAACGCGAGCTGTAGATTCAAAATTGAACGTCGCAACACGCGCAAAACGGAGGAATCAGTTTGTTATTCATGATGAAGGCGAGATTGAGAATCCTTTCGTCACGCCAAAGAAGCAGAATGTGCGAGATGTGGATGCAATGCATGTGGACGAGCCCGAGGAGAAAGCACCAGCAAGGCGAGGAGGAAGGAAAGCGGCTGCAACACCTGCCAAAACCACCGAATCATCTTCGCGCTTCGCACTGTCATCAGCAAAAGAGAACTCTCCACAGAAGGCGCTGGTTGGCATCCCGGAAAAGTTTGCGCCTACTCCTTCCACACCCAGACATCGCGACGCGCTCGCCGGCAAGGTTGCTGTTACACCAAGACACCGACTCATCATCGCCGGACGACCACTGACGCCCCGCACACCCCACACACCCGGAACCCTCCGCCATACCGCACCCACCATCTACAACGAAGCGCGACAAGTTTTTGCTAGGGGCTCTGCGCCAACTGTGCTCTTTGGACGAGAGAAGGAGAGGAAAGAGCTCGAAACCTTCATCACCGCACGCACCAAGAGCCACCAGTCGGGATGCATATATGTTTCTGGACCACCAGGCACCGGCAAGAGCGCCTTTGTCAACGATGTGTGCCGTACCGTCTCCTCAGAAGATTCTGTCAGGACAGGGTACATCAACTGCATGAGTGTGAAGAATGCCGTCGATCTATACAGAACCCTTCTCGACGAGTTTGTGGATATCACCGAGATTGTTGAGGGCGAGGAGATGGATGCGCTCAAGGACATGTTCATGCAGCGGAAAACATCCTATGTTGTTACGCTTGACGAGGTGGACCATCTGCTCGAACTGGACATTGACCTCTTCTACAACATTTTCGAATGGTCGCTGCAAAAGTCTTCCGGCCTAGTCCTCGTAGGCATCGCCAACGCGCTCGACCTCACAGATCGGTTCCTTCCACGACTCAAGGCTCGGGGTCTCAAGCCACATCTACTACCTTTCCTCCCATACAACGCAGCACAAATCTCCTCCGTCGTCACTTCAAAACTCAAAGCGCTGCTGCCAGCCGGCAGCACCAGCCAGCTTCCCTTCATCCACCCTACCGCCATAATCTTCCTCTCCAAGAAAGTCGCCGCTCAATCCGGTGACCTCCGCAAAGCCTTTGACATCTGCCGGCGAGCAATCGATCTAGTTGAATCTGACACACGAGATCAGCACACCAAAAAAGCCAGCGAAATCACCCCCTCACCCACCCCCTCACCGTCAAAAACGCCTTTGGTCGAAAACATCAACCTCGCCTCTCCAGGCGTGCTCCGCTCACCAACCAAAGCCAAGGACCTCAGCACCGTCATCGCTGCTTCGCTCGCCTCGCTCACCGTCGAGACGGCACCGCGGGCTACAATCGGGCACATGGCCAAAATCACAGCCGCGGTTTTCAGCAACGGCACGAGCCAGCGTCTTCGCAATCTCAATCTGCAACAAAAAGCCGTACTATGCTCTCTCTCGGCCATTGAGAAGAAAAAGCGCCGGACCGCTGCCGAAACTGTTCTTTCCACGCCTTCACGCTCCCACACCACTTCGCCGACAATCAAAGAACTCTTTGAAGCTTACACGGCGCTATGCAGGCGCGAGAATGTTTTACATCCTCTTACCAGCACCGAGTTCCGTGATATAGTGGGGAGTCTTGAGACACTGTCGCTCGTTTCGGCGGGAGAGGGCAAAGCGGGTTCGCTGGATGTTTGCGCGGGGACGCCTAGCCGGAGAGGAAGGGGCAAAGCTTTTCCTGGCGTGGTAATGGAAGAAAGGAGGGTGTCTAGTGTGGTTGGGGAAAAGGAATTGGTGGATTCTTTGAGTGGACCTGGAGCGGGTATTCTGAGGGGCATCCTGGAGGGAGGGAATTAGAGGGGAAGGAGGTGAAGGATCTGATAATGGGCGTGTACGAGTATGATTGGATGGGCACGATGGGATTGAAGCACTTCAGCGAGCGAGTTAGTTTAGCATAGCATAAGCGGTGTTTGTTGTTAGATAGTTCTGTGCAAGAGAGAATCCAAGAAGTCTTGGATGAAACGTGCCATTTACAATGAAGAAGAAACGGCTAAATGCTTCAATATAATGTACAGCTACCTCTTCAACCTACTTCCGTCTAAATCCGCCAAGCTTGCCTTGATCATATCGGGATTATTCTCCAACAGCTCTTGCACCCGTCTCTCGAAAGCCTTGATCATGAAGTCGGCCACCTTGGGCGCCACACCGCCACTCAATGCCGCATACATGGGATTCGCAAAGGCAAACTCGACGGCTAGGCTGACTTGAGTCTGCGCATCTTGGATAGCTTCGACGGTCCATTTACTTCTTAGATGCGTAAGCAGGCCATTACTTCCTTGGCTTCTGTCCACCGTCTGCGCCCCGTCCTCAAGATGGTGCTGGATATCCTCTGTTTTCAACGATGTCTCTGCGTCGCCGCCTACGCTCTCAACGTAGCGCCCCGGTATACAATACACCCTTGACACAAAACTCTCGTTGATGCCGCCGAAGCCGGACGTCAGTAGGCCTTCGGACGGCCAACGTCGCCCGTATGTTGTATCGGGCGCAGACCATTTAGTTATGGTGCTGCGCTGACAGTAGGGGAGAAAGTGCTGGTAGTTTGGCACGTCGGCTATTATCGAGTAAACGGGAGCCGAGGGATATGGCAACGTTCGCACGGCGGTGAGCAGTTGGGGCGGGGAATCTGCGTTTGGGAGGGCCGAGTTGAGGGCTTCAAAGGGATTGGGGAGGAATGTTCGCCGTTGTTGAGTCGAGGAGAGGCGGGAGAGGCGGGTCGAGGTTTGGACCACTGGACGTATGGATCGGAGAGTCGCCATTACGGGTTGGGTGGAGGGGATGGTATATATGGATATGAATGAGACGAGAGGGTATATCAATCCGCGTCACCTTGCTACCATGACCAAGTCTAGAGAATTGCAGGCGATCCATGAGCGCATCAATGCGGCAGACGGGCAATGCGACAACTCGCGCTTGCGGCTCTGTAATGACGCTATCATCCATGTCAGGGACCCGAATTTCTGTGGGCCGGCCAGGGAAATTTCCCCTCCATAGTCGGACCCCTCCAAGAATTTCGTGTCCCCGCATACCTACGCGACATCAACCAGATACACGACAATGGCCGCCGATATGGACGCGATGAGTGAGCCCACCGAAGAGTCCAGCGACACCAGATTCCAAACAGACAATACCATGTCAAGGAAGCAGCAGCCAAAACAGCAACTATCCAAAGCCATGGAGCACATGCGCTTCGCAGTCACCGCCGACCCTATTCCACACAACTCCACGTCCACATGCACGTCACCGACAGAACAGCAGCAATTACATCAGCCACCCGCCGAAAACGATGCCTACGGAGTCCCCGCCTCGTTCGCACCCGTCCGCGCCCCAGCCTCTCGCTCCCACGACCCAACCAATAACCAAAAGCGCAGCGACCCCTTTTCCTTTGGCAGCCGCTACCTAGAGGAGGGCGACAACATATTCGAATTCAACGCGTGGGACCACGTAACCGTCGACTCCGACTACCTCGCCTTCTCCGAAGAGCAATACACCAAGCAGCGCTCCGAGCCCGTCTCCGACTTTGACCGCCAGCGCTACAACGCACAGCCCGAGAAATGGTGGAACCAATTCTACAAGAACAATAAGACGAATTTCTTCAAGAATCGCAAGTGGCTAGCGCAAGAATTTCCCATTCTCGAGCAACTCGGCGCGGAAAACGGACCAGCAGCCACGCTGCTCGAAGTCGGTGCTGGAGCCGGCAACAGTGCATTCCCC
>Ga0181466_1000056_pt1 | contig 30621 bp, 27 predicted proteins | sample InSIn4gowninarea_FD_119078 | JGI IMG/M metagenome (GOLD analysis project Ga0181466, IMG submission 119078) | Clean room microbial communities from NASA Spacecraft Assembly Facility at Jet Propulsion Laboratory, Pasadena, California, USA -... ... | reverse complement strand
AAAATTGCTAGTATTCAGACCGTAATCATGATAGGTTGCCAGTTGATCTTCAATATGCTGCTTCAAGTGCTCAGCATTGTCCACATCATAAAAATAACTCTTGACAATAATACGATCAGCGAGATACTTAGGATCATCTCGATCTAACAACTCTTCATATTGATACTCCGGCAAGTCTATCAAGTCATGTTGATTGACGATTGAGACCCCTGCCGAGCCCAGTTCGATCAATAAGTTCGCCACTGCTTCTTCTGCATCACTATGAATCATTACACTAAATTCGCTCCACACCGTCAACCGCATTGCCCCCCGTAAATTTATTAATAAGCGATGGTTCTACTTCGAAATGCATAAATAACCGCTCATCATCAAATCGTTCTGCTTCTTTCATCGTCTGGATAGCTTGTTGGAGATTGCGCTCACCCCAACGCAATTCAAACGTATTAATGGTACTATCAGCCAGGAATTCATCTAATTCTGTTTTACCATTGGATGCTACTCGAATTAAGTGCTTCAAGACGGCTTCTACGTGTCCTTTTTCGATCCCTAGTTCATGATCGAAGTTGATAGTAGCCAAATAGTTTTCATTCTGGATATCGGAAATCACTGAATCATAGAAGGCAATCACATCTTCGAACTGGATATACTTTTCTCCATTAATCTCGCCTCGAATATCTTGTACGTGAATATCTTCGGTTATTTCGACACGAAAGGTGAGGTATAACTCCACAATTCGCTTCTTCGAATGATTAATTACTTTCCATCTAAAAAAAGGATGGATTTCTTTTAATTGTTCTGCTATATATTGCGCCAAATCTCTGTTCATCGCATGCCCTCCTATTCTCATTGTATCACAATTTCTATCATTCTGCATATATTTTGTATCAACTTTTGTCTCACCCTTCCTTAGTATTTGTCCCCAAATAAAAACTACCTCCGAGAGGTAGTTTGATATATTTAGTGATAGTTGTTGACAAAAGATAATAAGATTTTTTTCAATTGATCTGGTGGACTAGTAGTGAGTTGTTCGATGAAGTCCATTAACTCTTCTAGGGGTAGAGTGATATTCTGGCCAATAAATAACCCCTCTACTATTTGTTCTTTCACGAATTCATCAGCTGTTAAATAAACTTCTTCTAGTCGCTCACCGGGGCGAATGCCTGTTTCTACAATCTTGATTGACTCTCCGACAGCCTTCTGGTCAATAAGCGCTTGGGCTAAGTCAATAATCTTCACCGGTGTTCCCATATCCGAGACAAATAAATCTGCTTGTTCCGAAAAGGAGAGAGCTTTCAGTATAAGTTGAGCAGCTTCTCGCACCGTCATGAAGTAACGCAGCATCCGGCGATCAGTTATCGTAACGGGGCCGCCTGCTTCGATTTGAGCAAGAAAACGAGGGATAACTGAACCATTCGACTGCAAGACATTACCGAAGCGAACGGCCAAATAAGGATAACCCGTCTGTTCACGAAAGGCAGAGACGAGCAATTCAGCTACACGCTTAGTCGCTCCCATAATCCCAACCGGCTGAACGGCCTTATCCGTTGATACGAGAACAAACGAGCGTATTTCCTGATCAGTAGCCACTTCCAGTAAATTTAAAGTACCACAAATATTGTTCGTCACCGCTTCTTGTGGTTGATGCTCCATCAAGGGGACATGCTTATAAGCCGCAACATGACAGATAATATCTGGCTGATACGCTTGACAAATTGCGGTCATACGTGCTTTGTCTCGCACATCAGCAATGAGTGGGACGAGCGCTGTCTCTGACTCCAGCGACTGCAATGCTTGGTGAAGACAGTAAATCCCATGTTCACTATGATCTAGCAACAAGAGGCAATCCGGGTCCAATCTTAGTAGCTGTCGGCATAATTCTGATCCAATCGATCCCGCTGCTCCAGTAATGAGCACTGTTTTTCCGACAATTGATGGACGCACTTGTTCCGGATGAAAAAGCTGTTCCTCACGCCTAATTAATGCCTCAATCGCCAATACCGATGCTTCCACCCTGCTCATCCTCCCTCAATTAATTGTTGTGATATAAATCTCTTGTGTACACTTTTTCCGCAACATCTGCCAACTCTGGTGTCATCCGATTCGTAATAATGACATCGCTCTGTTCCTTAAACTGTGCTAAGTCCTTGATAACCTCTGAATGATAAAAATGCTCCGCATCCAAAGCCGGTTCATAGACCACACACGGGATACCTTTTGCCTTAATTCGCTTCATCACACCTTGAATGGCTGATTGACGGAAATTATCAGAATCCGATTTCATTGTTAGACGATAGATACCAACTGTTTGTGGTTTCTTAGCCAAGATTTGCTCAGCAATGAAGTCTTTGCGTGTTCGGTTGGCATCGACAATAGCTCGAATAATATTATTCGGGACATCCGCATAGTTAGCTAATAATTGCTTCGTATCCTTAGGTAAACAGTAACCACCATACCCAAACGAAGGATTGTTGTAATGATCGCCAATCCGTGGGTCTAGTCCAACTCCATCAATAATAGACTTGGTATCTAAGCCACGTGTTTCGGCATAAGAGTCCAATTCATTAAAGTAAGCCACACGTAAGGCTAAGAAGGTATTGGAGAACAGTTTCACCGCTTCTGCTTCTGTTGAGTCCATAAATAAGGCCTCAATTTCAGTTGCTTCAGCACCTTCTTTCAATAACTCCGCAAATTGTTCTGCCCGTTCGGACACCTCACCGATAATAATACGGCTTGGATATAAATTATCATAAAGGGCGCGACCTTCGCGCAAGAATTCAGGCGAGAAGATAATATTATTGGTATTATACTTTGCACGGATATCTTTGGTATAACCGACAGGAACGGTTGATTTTATAATAATTGTTGCATCTGGCGCATGTTCGAGAACGTCTTCAATCACCCGTTCAACGGCAGATGTGTCGAAGTAATTCGTCTGTTCATCATAATTTGTCGGAGCTGCGACCACAACAAACTCGGGTGATCCTTCGTATGCTTTGGCACTATCTGATGTTGCTTCTAAATTCAACGGTTTCTCTGCCAAGTAAGTTTCAATATCATGGTCTACAATCGGCGACTTGCCTGCGTTAATTAATGCGACTTTCTCTTCGATAATTTCTAATGCTTTAACTTGGTTGTGTTGGGCCAGTAATACGGCATTCGATAAGCCCACATATCCCATCCCAACAACTGTAATTCGACTCATAATTAATCCTCTCTTCTCTCGTTATGATAATTCTAATTCGCCACGTAATAATTGTTGTACGCGGTTCAGTTCAGCTTCCGGAATGACTTCATAATAAATATTATCGATTGTTACCCCTTCACCGTTCAACTGTTCTTCAATCACTGAATCAGCCACATTGCGATAGTTCTGGAAAAACGTCATTAACTGTTCAAACGATAAATTCGTGGTAACCGCTTGTTCCAATGTACCTAAAAGTGGTCGGTAGTTAATCAGCGAATCGATGCTTCCAACTGCACTTAACGTCGCTAAGACGACTTCTCGCTGACGTGCTTGCCGACCATAATCACCGCGCGGATCATCTTGACGATTGCGTACATAGGCAAGAGCTCCCGCCCCATCGACGATCAGCGTCTGCCCCGCAATAAATTGATAGCCATCCTGATACGCATCAATGGAAGGTGTCAGCTGAATGCCACCAATTGCATCGATTAACTGCTGCAGGCCTGCCATATCGACGGTTATGTAATAATCTATCGGGACATTCAAGAGCGATTGAACAGCATTAACGGCTGCTCCTGCCCCACCATACGCATAGGCATGATTCAGCTTATCTTCATAACCTACTTCATTGATGTAGACTCGCGTGTCACGTGGAATACTCAAGATAGTGGTTTGATTATTATGCGAATTAACCGATGACAGCATGATCGTATCAGATCGTCCTTGATCTGTACGCTCAAAATCTCCTGAATCAATTCCCAAGAGTAAGACAGAAAATGGATCGCCCGCCGCCAAGTTCACCGGTTGCTGGCGCAAATTTTCTTGGCTAATCGTTTGTTGGAAGCCGTTGAAGGCAGAGCGGATATCATTGTAGAAGAACACACCAAGCACAGCTAGTACAACTAAAATAAGCACAAAAGCACCTAAACACCCGGCACAGCATCCACAGCCACAACCGCGTCTTCGTCTCGGTTCTTGTCTAAATCGCTGGTTCTTTTCTTCCATATAATCACCTATTCTTTAATTCTTTACTTTTTCATCATTCGTCATTAAACGACTACTACCGCCAATTTTATCATAAGTAGTCCCTATTTTCCATGTTCGTCTTTCCTCCGTCATATCACGAGCGACCATCTTGCTAAAAATAAACGATATTCTTCAAAAAATCATCATTTTTAAACTACCTTGTTCAAAATATGTTATAATAAAGTTACGTATTAAAGATGCTTGATTAGCAAGGTATAAGGATGGTTTTATGTATATTTTTTTTGAAGTCTTATTGGCGTGTATGGCGACAATGTTCTTAACATTAGTTACCACACCCATCTTGCGTTACTTCGCCAAAAAAATCCAAACGCACTCACTCGACTATCATGATGGAGAAGTCATTCATAAAGAAACATCCGTCGCGACAATGGGAGGACTCGCTATTTATGCAAGTTTTTTCCTCACCCTGTATTTTTTGGTGGATATCCCGAGCGAGATTATTCATCCAATTTTTCTTTCCACCACTATTATTGTGTTGACTGGTGTGATTGATGATTGGCTCGTTATATCGCCGTTGATGAAGAGTTTGGGGATTGTTATCGGAGCGACAGTTTTTTATTTATATAGTGATTTTGCCTTAAATTTCATTACATTGCCTATGGTGGGAGAAGTTCACTTCGGGCCGTTTAGTTATCTGTTGACAATGATTTGGTTGCTTGGCTTTGCCAACTCAATGAACTTAATTGATGGCTTAGATGGGTTGGCAAGTGGGATTTCGATTATTTCCTTGACAACAATGGGAATTATTGGCTTTTTTTTCTTAGCGATCGAACAAGTTAGTATTTCGGTCATGATTTTTATGTTAGTCGCAGCGATTATGGGCTTTTGGCCATATAATTTCTTCCCAGCTACGATTTTCTTAGGCGATACCGGTGCGCTATTTTTAGGTTTCATGATTGGTATCTTTTCGCTTGCTGGCTTAAAGAACGCAACCTTTGTAGCCTTGATTTTGCCTATTGTGATTTTAGGAATTCCGTTTACGGATACGATCTATGCCATTATTCGGCGAAAGCTAAATAATCAATCCTTCAAATCACGCGATCTTGGCCATATTCACTATCGGCTTATTTTTCTTGGTATGTCGCATCGCCAAGCAGTTGTAGCCCTCTACTTACTTTCGGGCATCTTCTCAATTGTCGCTTTGCTCTTGAATTTTTCATCATTTATCGGAGCTATTCTGCTTATTTTTGGTATTCTCATTAGCTTAGAATTATTCGTTGAGCTAATTGGCTTAATGGGGGAGACCAAGCCCTTGCTTAACAGCTTAAAATGGCTGATGAATAACTTTAACCGCTATGATTAAAAAAGCGAGAAAAAACGAGTATCACTCAACTATCAAGTGATACTCGTTTTTGTTATTTATAAATATCAATCGAGTCTGGGAGTGTGTCTCCCCATTCACTCGCCTCGTCGACTCCTTTTGAGGATACTTTATCGAACAAAATTTTAATCGTTTGAAGCAAAATCTGGATGTCGAACAAAAGTGAATAGTTCTTAATGTAGACCAGATCGAACTTCAATTTTGCTTGGAAATCAGTCGAATATTTCCCGTAAACTTGTGCGTAACCTGTAATACCTGCTCGCACATTATGACGCAACTCATAATACGGGTTCTCTTCCTTGAACTGCTCAACGAAGAATGGGCGCTCTGGGCGCGGACCAACAAGTGACATGTCACCACGCAAAACATTAATCAATTGCGGCAATTCATCGATTCGAAGTGAACGCAAATACTTACCAACTGTTGTTACTCGCGAGTCATTCGCTTGCGCTAAGACCGGACCAGAATCCTTCTCAGCGGTAGCACTCATCGTACGAAATTTCAAAATAGAAAACTCTCGCTGATCGAGCGTTATCCGTGTTTGCTTATAAAAAACCGGCCCCTTCGATGTTGCTTTAATCAGCAAGGCAGTTACTAACATAATCGGCGAAGCCAAAATAAGTAATATCACTGAAATCAAAATATCGCCGGCACGCTTGAGCAAATCATCTTCTGGACTAATATGAAACATCGACAATTCCAAGATACTCTCATCTTCAATCGTCATCACATTCGCTGACACCATCTTCAATGTCTCGAAAGTTGTTGGTAAGAAGAGCTTCTTGTCGTGCATCAGTGCTAATCGGTACAGATCACCGGTCAATTCTGGGCGACTATTATCGACTAAATAGATAATATCAATCGACTCAATTAGCTGTTCAATATGCTCTTTCACATGTCCTGTAATCACTGCTTCAATGACATGTCGGTTGTTCTTAGCCATCGCGAAGTTCTGCACCACTTGTCGGCACTGCTCCTCATCCCCGATAACCACGACTTTCTTACTACCAGATAGCTTCAAGTACAGTTTAAAAATAACAATCCGCCAAAGTGACAAAATAATCGTACTTATAATCAAGCTAATTAAAATGACCGTCCGCGGGAAAGTAAATAATCGCCCAAAGAACGTCATCGCCATAATAAGCACCGACATGATAATTTGAATAATAAGAGTTAACAAAATCAAATCCGTCTTGCGTTTATTATACATCACATAGATCCCGAGCAAAATATTCAACACAATAAAGGAAATAAAAATATAGATTCGTGTTTTCTCATATGCCAAGTAATTATACGGCAAATCGCCTTGATAGCGTAAGAAAAAAGCTAAATAAATACTGACATGATACAACAATACATCTGAGATTAGAATAATCATCTTCTTCGTTCGGTCAAATCCACCAGTATTACTCATCATACCCCTCCTGACGATTCTTATCTTGGAAAAATTCTTGTAACACGGCAACAATGCGTTCACTCGCATGGCCGTCCCCATATGGATTCTTCGCTCGAGCCATGCGTTCATAACTTGCTCTATCAGTTAATAGTTGCTTCGTTTCAGCATAAACGGTCTCAGGATGAGTCCCGACCAACTTCAACGTCCCTGCTTCGATTCCTTCCGGGCGCTCAGTCGTATCGCGCAATACAAGAACAGGAATATCTAAAGCAGGCGCTTCTTCTTGCAAGCCCCCTGAATCGGTTAAAATAACTGTTGCCTTGGCCATCAGTTGATGAAACACTTCTACCGATAAAGGCTCACATAAGTGGACGTGTTCATTGTCCGCTAGATGTTCCGCCACCAATTCTTGCACATTCGGATTCAGATGAACGGGCATAATTACATTTAACTCAGCGAACTCAGTGGTTAACCGATTAATTACCGTAAACACCTGCTGCATCGGTTGACCAAAATTCTCACGCCGATGCATTGTCAGTAAAATAACCGGTTTATCTTCAGGGACTAACTCCAAGACAGGATGTGACTGCTGCATCTCCTTCGTATAAGCCAACGCATCAATCGCCGTATTCCCCGTCACTGTAATGGCATCAACTGGTTTATTCTCTTGCAATAAATTAGCTTGCGCTTGCTTAGTCGGTGCAAAATATAGATCGGCAATATTATCAATCATTTGGCGATTCACTTCTTCTGGGAACGGGAAGGACTTATCATACGTCCGCAAGCCTGCCTCTACATGAGCAACTGGAATCTTTTGGTAGTAGGCTGCTAACGCTGCTGAGAAACTTGTCGTCGTATCACCATGAACTAGGATCATATCGCAAGCTTCCTTAATGAAAATCTCTTCTAAACCTTTCAGCACATCTGCTGTGATATGTGATAGTGACTGATTCGGCTTCATAATGTCCAAATCATAATCTGGCTCAATATCAAATACATCAAGCACTTGATCCAACATCTCTCGGTGTTGGGCCGATACAATGACGACAACTTCAAATTCAGCGGGAAATTGCTTTAATGTATGAATAACCGGCGCCATCTTAATAGCTTCCGGCCGCGTCCCGAAGACAACACCAATTTTTTTCCTTACCATCGACTCACTCCTCTATAACCAGCGCTGTTTTAGACGACGAACATCTAACAACAACCGGTCCACTAATGTTATTTCCTTAAACTCGCGTAATTCTTGCCGTCTCTCTGCTGGCACATCAAGCTGTTCTAAGCCACTATAGATCGACAGCATCTGGCGTTTGACAAATTTTCGTTCAGCTGGCTGTTCTAAGTCATGATGCAGCTTCGTCATCCGATGTAAGATCTCCTTGTATGACTCGAAGGAGCGCAATTTCTGTAAGTTCGAACGATCTGTCATGGTTGAAGCTAAACGATAACGTCGCTGATACAAGGCCTGATTCACATAAACCATTGACTCAACTAATGTAAACAACTTCAAAGTAAACCACTCATCTTCATGAATAATCCCCTCTGGAAAGCACACGTTTCCCTCTGTTAACACCGCTCGCTTCGTCATATACAGACAGGGTGAAGGATGATACGACTTCCGCAAGACTGACCATAACTGCTTGCCCGTATACAGCACCTCTTCTTCCAGCACATGGCTAAAATTATACTGATTAACAGCCATATCTGGAAGAAGGTGTTGTTGGATGACATCGGCGTTGAAGCGCACTAAATCGGCTTGCTCACGTTCAGCTGCCGCCACCAATACTTGAACCGCTTCGGGCACTATGAGATCATCTGCATCAACAAATAATATGTACTTCCCCGTCGCTTGTGCCAATCCTTCATTGCGGGCCGCGCCTTGTTTTTTATTTTCTTGATTCAATATTAAGTGGAAGTCACCAGGATGCTGCTTCAGTAAATAGGGCGTGGTATCCGTTGAGCCATCATCAATGACAATGAGCTCAATCGACTCGTAGGTCTGGCTCATAATCGATGCCAAACACTCCTCCACATACCGCTCTACATTATAGGTCGGAATAATCACCGATACAACCGGTTCACTCATTGCGTTCCCTCCTTTTACCTCTTTAACTTAACCATTGTCGCACTGTGTAAAATATAGCAGCCGACCCGCGTTCAACGGCTAACCGTCCCTTCATCAGTCGCAGTGCCCATCGATAATGACCGGCCAGTAACGCACGCATTAACTGCCGACGAAACACATTGGTCTCTTGAGCAGCAAACGATCGATCAATATAACGGCTAACTTGTTCCTGAGCCATAACTGCTTGTAGACGCTGGGCTTGCTCACCCACACTTAACGGACAATCCGAATGAGATAGATTGACAACTTCCAAATAAACAGCCTGCCAATACGCTTCTTGAATAAGCGGTCGGAACCGATCCGACATCCCCCAGCTATCTATCAAACAGTCTAACTTCTGCGCAATCTGACTTTCTAACTCAAATCGCTTCGCACGAAATCGTCGAATCGCTGATCCAGGATGCTTGATGTAATGATAATAGACTTGACGATTCACCCCGATTGAGGACACTTCCGCTAACACATCAAGGTTGAAGAGCGCATCTTGACCCACCACTTGATCGGTAAACTGAGCCCCAATCTCTGCTAAAAATTCTCGCTTATATAGCTTATTCCACAACGCATAAGGTGAATTATGATAGTAATTTTCAAAATGATCTCGCACCATCTCGGTAGTTGTTAAAATCGGAATAGCAGGCAGGCGCACTTCATTCAAATGAGGTGAACCAGCAATTGCGACCTCATAGCCAAAAACTAACAAATCAGTCGGTCTCGCTAGTAACTGCGCTCGGTTGTCCTCAATCAAGGTAGGTTCCAAATAATCATCCGGATCAGCGAAATAAATATACTCGCCTTTAGCTTGGGCAAGTCCTGCACTACGCGCCATCCCGGAGCCTAGATTTTCTTGATGAATCACGTGAATCATCTGATCTGGATATTGGGCCTGAAACTGATCGCATATTCTCCCGGACTGATCCGTCGACCCATCATCTACCAAGATTAACTCCCACGCCTGTGATGATTGCGCCAGCACCGACCGAAGTGCTCTATGTAAATGTTCCTCCACATTATGGACCGGCATAATAATTGAAATAAACACGATCTTCCCTCCCATCTTGTCTATTTTAACATAAATCACGAGGCAATTCTTCCTTAATATTATGGTTTTCCCCGGTTTTAATGCTATAATGAACAAAACACCTCCAAAGAAAGGATTATGTTATGAGTATTTTAGTCACTGGTGGAGCTGGTTATATCGGCTCCCATACTGTTGTTGAATTATTGAACGAAAATTATGAAGTCATCATTGTGGACGACTTCTCGAATGCACATCCAGAAGTACTTGACCGAATTGAAACTATTGCTGGCAAGCGTCCAACCTTTTATGAAGTTGATATTAATAACCGAACTGAATTAAAAAAAGTATTCGACAAACATGATGATCTACAAGCGGTCATTCATTTTGCCGGATATAAGGCCGTGGGTGAATCAGTCGCTCAACCCTTGATGTATTATCGCAATAACCTGTTAGGAACCATCGTCTTGATGGAACTGATGGATGAATACCAAGTCAAAAAGCTTGTTTTCAGCTCAAGTGCAACCGTCTATGGCATGCACAATGAAGCACCCTTTACAGAAGATATGCCACTATCGACAACCAATCCGTATGGGTCAACGAAGCTCTTTATCGAACAGTTTATCGAAGATCAGTATACGGCCGATAATGAATGGTCAGCGGCAAACTTACGCTACTTTAATCCGATTGGTGCCCATCCAAGTGGTCAGATGGGCGAAGATCCGTCCGCCACACCAAATAACTTGATGCCTTACATTACCCAAGTCGCAGTGGGCAAACGTGAGCAACTGCAAGTATTCGGTGATGATTACGAGACCCCAGACGGAACGGGTGTCAGAGACTACATCCACGTCGTTGATCTGGCTCTCGGTCACTTGAAGGCACTCGAATATGTCTTAGATTCAACTGGTGCACAGGCGTTCAACTTAGGAACCGGTGAAGGCTACTCTGTTCTTGACTTAGTAAAAACGTTCCAAGACGTTAATCAAGTAGATGTGCCTTACAGCATTGCACCGCGTCGTCCCGGCGATATTGCGACGAGTTATGCCGACGTGACGAAAGCCAAAGATGTATTGAATTGGTCAGCTCAACTCAGCATTAAAGACATGTGTCGCGATGCTTGGAACTGGCAGAAAAATAACCCCGAAGGCTATACCGATTAATATATTCAAAACCCCAGCCCGATTGAGCAATTAACTGCTCAATCGGGCTGGGAAATTTAAAATTTCAATACCTTTATTTTATAAGGCCTGCGCGTTTTCTGGTTATAAATACATCAATGACACCTACAATAAGAGCAATCGGACCACTGTAAGCAAATCCTAACCAACCAATGATGTATAAGAATATATATATCATTAACGATCTATAAAAATCATATTTTGTTAACTGATAAAAATCTACCCAATGAAACCATGCCTTCGCAATTAAACCTAGTACGATAAACAAAAAGATAACATGTCCTGCTGTAAAAAGATAAGGAAATTCCGCTCCAAATCCGCTAACTACATTCATACTTGTAAACATGGACAAACTCATCGCTAAAACACCGGTAACGCCAGTATAATAACAATACATTATGCGATCCCTCCATTATCTATACTGTCTTATTACATCAATCACTCTATTACAGGGTCAACCGGAGGCCATCCCCAATTGAAATAAAATAAAAACCCTTACAAATTAATACTAACAAAAATTATAGCTATAGAGCAAGTATTTAACCAAAAATACGAAAATGCCTTAATATCCAATATGACATCTATTTCACATATCACGCTTACCAAACTAATAGTTATTTCCAGCAATATCGTCATCCTTTCTTTTGATGTTGTCATTTCATTTTGCATATATTACATTTTAAGGCTTGTTGTGATAGGAATTGTTAGTACTAAAAAAGCTCTCTATTTATGGATAGAGAGCGACTTTCACGATGATTATTATTTCTAGAATAGCTATCAATCAATAATCGATAAGGTTTGGAGGAGTTTGATGAAGCGACTATTATCGCCTTTTACTTCAATCTCACCTTGTTGTTCGATTAAGTACGCATTCAGCATGCCGCCAATCAGCACCATCATATTCACCTTCTGCAGAACAGAGAGAATAATTAAGAAACCGCCCAGCAAGGTGACCAGAATCGACCCCGGAGGAATGTAGGCCAAGACTAATAAGTAAATAATACTAGCAATGAAAATTGAACCGGTCGCTAAGAGTGCTCCCGGGATCACTTGACGCCAAGACTGATGCGCATTTGGTCCAAAACGGTACAAGAAGCACCACGTAAAGAATGTCGCTAGTAACAAAATAATTCCACGTAATATACCGGTTAATTGACATACATAAATGACCATCCCCACTGCTCCAAACCAGCCTAACAAGACGAGTAAGAATACAAAGGCATATAGTCGCGTCACAATAATATGGCGACGACTCGGCACACCATACGCGTCATTCAAGCCCATAATAAGTGAATTCATCATCATACTAATCGTCCAAACCGATGATATAAAGGCAATCAAATAAATACCAAATGTGGAATTATCATAAATCACTTGAAAATCAACCACTAATCGCTCAGCAATTTGTTCTGGCAACACTAACCGTGAAAGTTCTAAGAATCGATCCAAGTTCAACTGGTGAAATTTCACAGCATTCATCACCCCCACAATCAGTGGAAATAATGTAAACAGCATATAGTATGTAATAAACGTTGAATATTGCCACACATGACTGGCTTTTACTCGATCTTTTAGTTCTATTAGCCACTGATATTTCAATAAATCAAGCACACGATCAATCATCACACGTCCCCCTTTCCAAACCCATCTGATGTATTTCTTCCCATCATTCATTCTAATAGAAAATTAGCAATAACAGAAGACCTAGACGGTACATTATTCGCCTAGGTCCCTGAACAAAAATTATCTTATTCGCCTTTTTGTTTTGTTAAAATTTGTGGACCATCCTCAGTAATCGCCAAGGTGTGTTCATATTGACAACTATAACCGCCATCAATTGTCCGTGCAGTCCACCCGTTATCATCCATCTTCGACTTCCACGCACCGGTATTAATCATTGGTTCAATCGTAATGACCATGCCCGGCTTCAGACGCTTCCCTCTCCCCGCAGTACCGTAATGAGGAATGCTTGGTGATTCATGCAACGTCGGTCCAATACCGTGTCCGACAAACTCACGAACGACCGAATAGCCCTTAGGTTCCACGAACGCTTGAATAGCCGCACCAATATCGCCAATTCGATTACCTGGCTGAGCTGCTTCAATTCCAACGTAGAGCGCTTCTCGCGTCACCTCCATCAAGTGACGTACTTCTTCTGACACTTCACCGACCGCATAACTCCAGCATGAATCCGACAAGGCCCCTTCATAGTTGATGACCATATCGACCTTCACTAAGTCGCCTTCTTCTAGTGGCTCTTTCCGTGGAAAACCGTGACAAATTTCATCATTAATCGTCACACACGTCGCATATTCATAGCCTTGATAACCTTTTTGTTCGGCTTCTGCTCCTTTTTCATCAATTATATTTTCTACGAATTGATCAATCTCAAGTCCCGTTACACCTGGTTTGATAAAATCACGTAACCGCTCATGAATCTCAGCCAAGATACTCCCGGACTGATTCATACTTTCGATTTCTCGCTTCGACTTCAACGTAATCATTTCATCATCCTTCCCTTCATCAATCTTACTCATTATATCAGAAATCCCCCATACATCGCGAATATTAGACCTAATGTCATACAAGAAGCTCCTTAAATATCTTATCCTTCCCTTCATTGCTTACAAAAAAACTACTTCAGATAAATTATCCAAAGTAGCTTTCTGATTAGTTAAGCATCTGTTGTTTGTAATTGGTACATGTCATAATACATACCACCTTGTGCAATCAATTCATCGTGAGTACCCGATTCAATAATTTCCCCTTGACGCAAGACATAGATGCGATCTGCTTCCTTAATAGTTGATAGACGGTGGGCAATTACAATCGTTGTTCGTCCTTGTCGCATATTAGATAACCCTTCTTGGATCATCATCTCAGTTTCCGTATCGATGTTAGCTGTTGCTTCATCTAGAATCAGAATCGTCGGATCGCGTAAAATGGTTCGCGCAAAACTAATTAACTGCTTCTCGCCTGTAGAGAAGGAGGCTCCCCGCTCAATAACTTTTGATTGATATCCATCCTCTAAGTTATCAATAATTTTGTCAGCATTAACGAACTCAGCAGCTTTGCGCACTTCTTGATCGGTAAAGTCTCCATACATCGTAATATTATCGCGTACATTACCATAGAACATGAAGCTATCTTGAAGTACTAAGCCCATTTTTTCGCGCAAGTCACTATCTTTAATTTCTTTAATCGACTGGTCATCAATTTTAATTTGACCGCGGTTGAACTCATAGAAGCGCATCAATAAGTTAATAATTGAACTCTTCCCAGAACCGGTCTGACCGACTAGCGCAATCGTCTCTCCTGCTTCGGCAGTAATGTTAATATTTTTTAAGACATCATTCTCGCCATCGTAAGAGAAAGTTAAGTCAGTAATTTCAATTTTTCCAGCGGTCACTTCACCAGTTGCGCCTGGATTGGCATGTGGAGCTAAGTCATCTTTGTCAATTAAGTGAATGACTCGCGAACCGGAAACAATCCCATTTTGGAAGATACTTAAACTGTTCATAATCTCGCCGATTGGGTTGAAGAATTGCTTGGCATATTGTGTAAAGGCATAGAGCACCCCCACGTTGACAGCTATCCCACTCAAGTATTCTTGTCCGAACATGAGTAAAATAATCACTAACACGACCACTTCAATGAAGCTAATCGCTGGCATCAGTAAGACGGCATCCATCTTAAACATCTTAATACGAGCATCAACATATTCTTGATTGACATCATCAAATTCTTCTTTTTTACGATCTGTCTGATTGAAATGTTGAATAGTCATCATCCCGGTAATTGACTCCGCAAGCTCTGTATTCACCTTGGACAATGCTTCCCGCATTCTTCCATAAATAACCGTACTTTTTTTCTGATAGATGTACATTAAGATAATCACTACCGGTAAGAAAGCCATAAAGATAAGCGCGAGTTTCACATCCAACGTAAACATCGCAATGGCAATCGATATTGCGTTAAACAAGCCATTCGCTACTTGCATAAAGACATTCCAGAATTCCTTGATAGTCTCCGTATCATTGGTCACACGAGAGACAACCGATCCATTCGGGGTTTGGTCGAAGTAGCGCATCTCCAAGTGAATGACATGTTCATAAATTGAACGGCGTAAGTTGGCTACTGTTTGTTCTGAGGCATTCTTGAAAAGATAATCCTTAATATAAGTTAATGCGAGTTTCGCTATCGTCAATCCCGCATAAAATAATAAGACCCGTACAAGTATCCCAACTTCGAACACATCATTCACTAAATATTGGTCAATATAGCGCTGAACAATAATGGGTAAATACGCATTAATTCCAGATACAACCGCCATCGCTATCAATGATAACGTAAAAACCTTCCAATAAGGTTGAGCGAATTGCAACAATCGCATCATAATCGAGAGGTTCTCCTTGAGCGAAAACGAAATCTGATAATCCTTACGCTCCATATTGATCCCCTCCTTCTACTTTTTCTTCTAGTTGTTGTTTTTGATACATCTTACTGTACCACTCATTTGATCCGATTAAATCATCATGTGTCCCTTTACCAATCACGCGACCTTGTTCCATCACTAAGATCAAGTCCGCATCCATCACCGAACTAATCTTATGCGAGGCAATAATTGTCGTACGGTTTTGGCGCAATTCTCTAAAGTTGGCCAAAATTTTATGCTCTGTTTGTGCATCCACCGCTGAGAGTGAATCATCTAAGAAGAGATAGTCTGGTTCCACGGCGAGTGCACGTGCAATCGAAATTCGTTGCTTCTGTCCACCCGAGAGAGCTACTCCTTTTTCTCCTACTTGCGTATCAAATTGTTCAGGGAAGCCCATGATATCTTCATATACATCGGACAATTTGGCAAATTCCGCTACTTGGTCCAAAGACAAGGACGGATTGCCGAAGCGAATATTTTCCGCAATCGAATGTGAGAATAAGAAAGGCTCTTGTGCCACATAACCAATAGCCTCTGCTACACTATCAACCGCGTAATCCTTAATATCAATCCCGCCGTACGTAATCTGACCCTTATAATGATCATAATCACGCATCAGCAACTTAAAGATCGTACTCTTACCAGAACCAGTCTTACCAACCAATCCTAGCGTCTGTCCAGCCTTTAGTTCAAATTGGACATCTTCTAACAACACCGCTTCATCATCTTCATATTGAAATGACCGAACATCGAAGTGAATATCGCCCTTAATTGGCTCTCTGACAGGATTTTGAGCTTCTTTAATATTAGATTTATTATTAAGTAACTCTTGAATACGATCATAACTGACATTTCCACGTTCAAGCGTATTAGCTAAGAAACCAACTGCCAAGAGCGGCCACGTCATCATCGCTAAGTAACTAAAATAAGAAACTAGATTCCCAATTGTAATCCGACCATTATAAATAAAATATGTCCCAAAAATTAAGGCTAACAAATACGATAAACTCGTAATGGAATCAATCGCTGGTCGATAGAGTGAGTCGATTTTAAATACTTGTTTATTCATCTCCACAACATGTTCGATATCCTCAGAATAACTCGCATAGTCATCCTGCTCTTCACCGAATGCCTTAATCACTCGAATCCCAGAGACGCTCTCCTGAACATGATCATTCACACGTGAAAAAGATTCCAATGACTTGCGGAATCTTGTGTTAATGACCTTTCCAAGCTTTCGTGAGATAACAATCAGTAATGGGAACGGCACAATCGTCAGTAAGGTTAACTGCCAATCAATAAAGACAAACATACTGAACAGCGTCGTCGCACTTACGACAATCGAATCTGTCAATGTCAAAATTCCGCCCCCAGCCACGAATTTAAGTGATGCTAAATCATTCGTCGCATGCGCCATCAAGTCTCCTGTCCGATGCTCATGGAAAAACTCACTATCCATCTTCGTGAAATGATCGAACAACTTATTACGCATAATCGCTTCTAACATGGTTGAATTGGTAAATATTAAAGCCCGCCACGCATAACGTAACGCATACATCAACACACCCAATCCAAAAATAATTCCAATTTGTAAATAAATATCGCTAGCTACCAATGTTCGCTCTGCCAAGGCATCAATCAAATTTCCGATAATGATTGGCGTTACCGCACTGGCTAGCGAAACAACGAGTAAACACACTACCGCTAAGCCGTATGTTTTCGCTCGGAGCTTAAAAAACCAATCTAATTTTTTGAAAATATCAAACATCTAATCCTCTTCCTTATCCTCTTTTGCCACTACCACATTGTATCACAAGTATCCATCAATCAATTAGATGAAATCTAAGTAAAACAAGTGATTAGACCACCTTAATTTCTCTTTATACAACGATTTATACATAAACACTCTGATAATTCATCAAAATATACTATTCTCACAGTGTTTATACATCTTTATTTTTTTATAAAAATAAAGTCATCCACTCACCTAAAACAATCTATTCGGCAACATAAAATTCTTTTGCCGTAAGCAATTCTAATTCTTCTAAATCAGTTAGCGAGGTGTCTGCTAACAAGCGCACTTTTATCCCTAATTGATCGCCCGCTGCCTGTGCCACTGCAATGTCGCTTGCTTCTGCAGTCAGTTGATTATATATAAACTGCAAAATCTGCTCGTCTCGTTGAATATAGTAAATATCACTGGTCTTGTTATATATTACATGAACTCCAGGACCTTCAGCTTTTTTATGAAAAGATTGACGGGTTATCCGAAATTTCTCCTCATAAAAATCCAAAAATTGTTGCGGAGTTAGCGCTTGTGTATCATGTAAAAACGGAGCATATTCATCATAATGATCCAAATCTTCAATATGAACAAGTGCTCCCCAAATACCAACAATCAAAAATAGTAATAAAATTAATACAATTCCCATTCTCATACTCCTTTACTTATCACTCATCTTATAACAGATAGGACTCACTGAGTCGTGATATTTTTTCACTTACTTTTTTTTAGCTCCTTCTATTTTATCAAGGAATCGATAGGGATGCTAGTGTTTTTTTAATATAATCTCATCTATCTTTAATGGCATTAAAATAAGCAGCGCTCAGTTTGAACTGGACGCTACTTATTTTAAACTTTATTCTGCTGTAGAGTGGTGACGATCTACCCGCTTCAAGCGCGGGCTCATAGTCATATAGAGTACATATGAAAGTACAAAGCCGATAATAGCTGGTACAACCCAACCCATTCCATATGCCATAAATGGAACCACCCGATCACTTGCATTGAAGAAGGGTTGCAATGTTGCAGTGTAATTTTCCAAAGAAGCCACTGTTCCTAAAGCTGCACGGATCCCATCCAATAAGCTAATCGGTAAGACAAATAAAATCGTTCCAATGTAGACAATTGGACTATCATTGAATAAGCGTGACAACAATGCGACAAAAATTAACGTAATTGCTAGTGGGTATAAAAACATCAAGACGGGTACCGCGAACGCAATAACATTTGTTAACCCAATATTGGCTAATCCACCTGCTAATAGACTGACTAAAACAACCCATGTTTTATAGCTAAAGCTGTTCGGGAACATCTCAACGAATGATTCTGAAATCGCAACTGTCAACCCAACTGATGTCTTCACACAAGCTAAGATAACCATCAATGCCAGCAAAATATTTCCTGCCCCTCCGAAGTAATGACGATTCACCGCGCCGAGCGCCAATCCACCATTCTCGAACATTCCTAACGTACTAACACTACTCGCTCCGACAAATGCCATTGCCCAGTAAATAACCGCCATTAACAACAGCGAAATAACACCTGATTTTGTCAATGAAATCGCCATTGCTTTAGGTTCACTCACACCTAATTGTTTAATTGTATTAATTACAACAACCCCAAAAGCTAACGATGCCAACGCATCCATTGTATTGTATCCTTCTAAAAATCCAGTAAAGAATGGTTGTTCGATATATTTATCAACGGCCATCGTACTAGTTGCTTCTCCCATTGGATTGAAGATTGCTGTCAGGAATAAAATAGCTAATACAACTAAAAAGGCTGGTGTTAGCCATTTCCCAACATATGTTAATACTTTTGTTGGATTAAGCGACATAAATAAAGACACGGCAAAAAATAAAATAGAAAAAATAGCTAAGCCCAATGTTTCAGCTGAATCGGGAACGAACGGTGTCATTGAAATTTCAAACGGAACCGTTGCTAATCGCGGAATCGCAAATAATGGACCAATTGTCATATAAAGCGCGACAGTAAAGATATACCCAAAAATAGGATGAACTTTACTTGCCATTTCGAAGACACTCTCTTTTCGACTAACACCGAGCGCCACAATTCCTAGAAACGGCACAATAACCCCCGTAATAATAAATCCTAATGTGGCCTGACTGAAATTAACGCCCGCATTCTGACCCATAAAAATCGGAAAAATTAAATTTCCAGCTCCAAAAAACATCCCAAATAACATCACACCAATCGTGATATAATGCTTTGTACTTAATTTTTGTTCCATAAAATCACTCCTCTATATAATTAAGATGATTAGATCATCAACGCTATCCAAATCACACAAAAGGCCCCCCATCCTTGATAAAATGGGAGGCCTTTAGTCCCATCCATCTCTCCGTACGAATAGGACTAAAACAACTTAAGAAAAATCTAAGTGTGTTAGTCCGATATTAAATGACAATAATAATAGCTTTCGTCTGAGTTTGCATGGGAATCTTTCCTTTGTTGTCTGAATTTTATTGGTTTAATCTAATATGTTATTTATTTTAACTGGATTTTATACAAAATGCAAGCACAATTTTTATTTTTTTACGAATGGCGTTTGTTTTTTCCTTTAAGCTCGATTTCTTCCGCTAAGTATTTGATACGCTCCATTATACGGCGGGCTTTCATCGGTTCGTGCGCTCCATTATTAGCCGTCGATAAGTGCTCATCTTGCAATTGCTGCATGCTTAAGTTCGACGTAAAAAATGTAGGTAAATTATATTGCATCCGATGTTGTAAGATAATTCCCAAAATATCATCACGAATCCACGTCGATAAAGATTCGGCCCCAATATCATCTAGCATTAACACTTCAACTGATTTGAAGTAATCTACCTTTTGATTAACCGAATTATCGCGAATTGATTCCTTCATATCCGTACAAAACGATGGATAATAAACTAATGCGACTGTATGTCCTTTTTTCGTTAAAGCCTTCGCTACCGCTCCTAATAAGAAGGTCTTCCCTACACCGAATGCTCCGTGTAAATAAAGTGCCTTCTGATACTCTGTACTCTTCGGATCATATTGGGTAATGAAGTCCGTGGCTTTCACAATTGCTTCTTCGCGTTGTTGCGTAAGCTCTAACGTATCAAAAGAAGCCCCTTGCACATCTGATTGCATATAAAATAAATTCAAACGCTTCTTCTCAGATACTTGTTTTTGGCGCTTCTTTTCTTCCTTAGTAGGGACATATTCAATCTCAATTTGATTATTATGCCGCACTAAGACCGGATAATGGCCGGAGACTAAGCCGCGTTCATTGTGCTGAAATTTTTTCTTCTCATTTACAAATTCGTATAATATAGCTGAACTCCGGCGAATGACTTCTTCAGACAAATCTTGATGCTCATTCAAGAAGCCTTTCACATCAGGATCGGTAAAGACTTCTTCACGCAAGATTGCTTCGAACTGCTCCTGCATCTTGTTGTCTTTATCATAATATTTCAATAAATCACGCATACTCTCCATTATGATTCTCCTCTAGTTAAGTGGCTAATTTGTTGTAATTTTTGGCGCATTTCGGCTTCTTTCTCTGGGCTGAGACGTTCTTCTTCTGCAACTGGATTACTTACCCAGTCCGGGAGCGACTCACGTTTTGACGACGTTCCTTTGTAGGATGAACGCGATTTATTGGTTCTTGGCTTGTTCGACGAGTTCTGTTGTCGATACAAGTCATAAATAAGCTTCATCGCTTCTTCTGGCGTTCGAATACCTTTTTGGGCCCAGTCATTGGCAATTTTGAGCGCATAATTTTTCTCTAACGTCGGATTATCTTTAATAATTAAAATATAACTGAGCAAGATATTAATGACTGGTGCTGTTAATCGGGACTGACTCACCAATTCCTTGATGGTCCATTTTTCTGATGAGGTAACGAACCCATGCCTTTGTTGCTTTATAGACTCTAAGTAGTCAAGCGGTGAATACGCATAGGCGACTTGGATCGACTCGATTGTCTCTGGCGAAAATCCTTGATTAGCCAACGCTTCATCTGTTGGGCCATCGCTCTCAGTTGCTTGAGTGACTGCTTGGGATTTTTGGGTTAACTGATTTGAGCGGTTTAATTGTTGGATTTTACGGTTAAGATTTCGCTCAAGAGTAGCCGCATCCACATTCCCCGTCTCAACATCCGCTGTTTCCAAAATAATTTGTTGCATTTGTTGCTCATCGATGCCATACGTCACATGATAGATCACAATAAGTTGGCGAATTTCACTCGTAATTGATTGCACCTTTACAAAGTGTTGACTTAACCCTTGCTTGAAAAACTGCCAGTCAAAATCACTCTCAGCTTCCACTTGTTCCTTGACAGTTGACTGCTTGGGTGAATGAATGGGCTCTTGTGACACCACTTGACCATTATAATGATAGACATCTAAGAATGACTTTGTAATATTCCGGAACTGATCCGGTATCTCATGGCCTTGTAACAATGTACTCTTCAACATATCATAATGGGATTCCCCGATTTGTTGGTACAATAATGTCCGCAGAATGGGATCACTAAAAAATTCAGACGCTGATAAAGGAGGATGCACTTGATAAATATATTGATGCTGTTGATGCTTGTGCTGATATAAATCCAGTAGTCCCAAGGCTTCTAACTGACTACGCGCGTTAAAAAATGCTTCAATCCCTATATTATTCTCACTTAATAACCGCGACACCAAAATCTCAGATGATGCTTTGGGTGAATAATAAAGCACAGATTTTAACGATAAATACAACGAGACAGCCTGTCCGCTCATCAAGGGCTTATACAGTGTACTGATTAGATAAGTATCTGCCTCTGTAATCGGTTGACTTAACTGGATCATCAGCTGATCTTTTGGATCAATATGTTGCCACGGATAACTCATCTAACTCCTCCATTATTTTTTCTTCTCTTCAAAAGCTTTCATTTCTTCCATAAAGACCCCAATATCCTTAAACTCACGGTATACACTGGCAAAGCGAATATAAGCCACATCATCAATATGAGCTAGCTGATCCATCACATATTTACCGATCTCGGTCGAATCCACTTCACTCTTGCCATCATCACGAATTTGGCGCTCTACTTGAGACACCACGGACTCCTGTACTTCAGCCGGAATAGGACGCTTCTCACACGCTCGCCGAATCCCGCGCAATAATTTCTCACGACTAAACTCTTCGCGGTTTCCATTCTTCTTCACAACTAAGATCGCTGACTGTTCTGTCCGCTCGAACGTTGTAAAACGCGTACCACACTGTTCACACTCACGGCGCCGTCTAATCGACTTCCCATCATCAGACGGTCGACTGTCAATGACCTTACTCCCATTATTTTTACATGTTGGACACTGCATGATGCCACTCCTCCTCATATACACCCTTTATTATACCACACTCTTGGCCATCAACTAGCGCCTCTTCTACCCAAAAACGATTAGCTAACCATTAAACCCCAACTCAGATCTTATCTGCAACCACTCAGTGACTTGTTGGATAGTTTGAGCACGACTACCGGAATTATCAATCACGTAATCTGCTCGGCAACGTTTCTCCTCAATTGAAAGTTGTACCTGAATTCGCGATTCCGCATCTATTCGGGAGAGTTCATCGCGCGCCATCAATCGCTCTAACTGGACAGATTCTGGCGTATAGACAACCAGCACTTCATCCACTTTCTCCCCAAAATCTGTCTCAAACAACAACGGAATATCTAGCACAATCAGCATCTCACCTTGTTGCTTCAACCGGGCAATTTCTCGGTCCATCTCAGCTGCAATCAACGGATGGAGCAACTCATTCAACTGTTGCCGCTGCACCTTATCCCCAAAGATAATTTTGCCCAATGCTTGACGGTCTAGCTCTCCAGTATCTAAAACGACATGAGGTCCAAAGTGCTCTTTAATTAATGCTAAGCCCGGTTCTCCTGGCTGGACGACGTGACGTGATAAGTCATCGGCATCAATAACTGGAATCTCCTGTGCTCGTAAGTAGTTCGTAACAGTTGATTTCCCCGTTGCAATGCCTCCAGTTAGTCCTATAATCGTTGTCATTAAGCGCCTCGCTTTCGTTGACAATTCGGACAAAAATGCGTGCCTCGTCCACCCACTTTAGTCTTCTCAATGATTGTGCCGCATCGTGAACAATGCTCGCCATCCTTGCCGTATACCTGATGATACGCCTGATAATGACCGGCTTCCCCGAACATATTAGTATAACTACGAATCGTTGAGCCTCCAGCCTTAATCGCTGCTTGCATAATAGAGATGATCGAATAATATAACTGCTGAATCTCCTCATCTGTAATCTCGGCTGCTGACATCTCAGGATGAACATAGGCATCAAATAAAATTTCATCCGCATAGATATTCCCAATGCCTGCCACCATCCGTTGATCTAAGAGGATATTTTTGATCGCGGTTGTTCGGCCACTTAGATACTCTTTTATGACGTGCGGGCTAAAGGTTGCTGGTGTTGGCTCCGGACCTAACTTCGCAAGGGATGGATGCTGGAATTCTTGACCGATCTCCAGCAACTCCATTCGCCCAAACTTGCGCACATCATGATAACGCAACTCTTCCTGCTCATCCAGTTCCAGGATAACATGTGTATGCTTGTGCACCGGCTGCTCCTTACCACACAAAAAATACTTTCCTTCCATCCGCAAATGAGACAAAAGTACATGTGTATCAAAATAGATCAACAAAAATTTTCCGCGACGATCTATTCGCTGACATACTTGACCAATAAGTGATTGTTTAAATGCCTCTATATCATCATGCCGAATGATCTTAGACCACATCACCTCAATAGCTGTTACACGCTTCCCCACAATACTTTGATCTAATCCTCGCTTCACCGCTTCGACTTCTGGTAATTCTGGCATCTATATCCTCCTCTTCATCATCTCAGTGACTATTATGCTTACTTCGCTTCATACCAATTGTCGCCAGAACTGCTAGCAACTTGTAGCGGGACATCCAGTTCAACCACATGTTCCATGACATCACTAACTAACGCTTCTAATTCAGCCAATTCTGATTCCGGTGCTTCGAAGATTAATTCATCATGAACTTGCAAGAGCATCGTCGCTTTCAGGTCTGATGCTTTCAGTCGTTTTTGCATCTCAACCATCGCTACTTTAATAATATCAGCTGCACTTCCTTGAATAGGCGTATTCATCGCTGTTCGCTCCGCAAATGACCGCACATTGAAATTTCTCGAATTAATATCTGGTAAATAACGACGACGGTGGTACAGAGTTTCTACGTAGCCTTTGTCCTTCGCTTCACGGATGGATTGATCGATATATTCCTTCACATTCGGGAAGCGACTAAAGTACGTATCGATATACTCCCGCGCTTCTTTTCGCGTAATACCTAAGTTCTCCGATAGACCATAATCACTAATCCCGTAGACGATTCCGAAGTTAACCGCTTTGGCATCGCGACGTTGATTTGCTGTCACTTCTGCCGGTAACTCTAGATCGAAGACTTTCATCGCAGTTGTCGTATGGACATCTTGATCATTCAGATACGTCTCAATTAAAGCTTCATCTTCCGACATATGGGCAAGAATACGCAATTCAATCTGAGAATAATCTGCTCCGAAGATCTTCCATCCATCCTCTCTTGGAACAAACGCTTGGCGAATCTTTCGCCCCATCTCAGAACGCACCGGAATATTTTGCAGATTTGGATCAACTGAACTTAAGCGACCTGTCCGAGCCACGGTTTGACCATAACGCGTATGGATTTTGCCATCTGCTTCGATTACATCCAACAAGCCTTCCACATAGGTTGACTGGAGTTTCGCAATGGTTCGGTACTCCAGAATCAGCTTAGCAATGGGCGCATAGGACGTCATCTTTTCCAGGACATCTTGCGCAGTAGAGTAACCCGTCTTCGTCTTACGAATCGGCTCATAGTTCAACTTATCTTCACTGAACAGTACATCACTCAATTGTTTCGGAGAATTAATATTGAATGATTCGCCTGCTTCTGCATAAATCTTAGCCTCAATCTCTTCTAATACGTCAGCGAATTCTTCCTTCATTGTCTCCAAACGATTCGCATCTGTCGTAATACCTTGAATCTCCATCTCACCTAAGACATGAGCAAGCGGCAATTCAATCTCTTCGAATAGGGCTAACTGATCATTATCCGCCAATTCCACTGTTAACTGCTCTGCTAAGGTATCAATTGCTGTCACTTTACGAGCTACATGCTCATACATGATTGTTTTATCATCAGGAATACTTACTTTTTTCCCTTTACCGTAGACCGCTTCATCTTCTAAGACATCCACATATCCATGTTTGTTGGCAATAGCCGCCACATCGCCTCCACTAGAATTCTCAGCGGTCAATACATACGATGCCAACGATAAATCAAAAGTAATATTAGCAATCTCCAATTCACGTTGCTTCAAGGATACCATTAATGCTTTCGCATCGTACGTATACTTCCGGGCTGACTCATCTTCTAGCCAATCTTGGAAAGCCTTGGAAGCTAATAACGTCTCTGGCTCAGCTACATAGACTTTCTTCTCATTAGTCCAGCTCGCAATAATATAAGGTGCCGTATGGTAATTCTCTTCGAACATTTCGAAATACAATGTTCCGCTCTGTCCGAACATTGCTTCCGTTACTTCTTCAACCCATTCATATTCAACCGCTTCTGCTTCATCTTGTAATTCTTCGAAGTACACATCCGTATCTAACTTTTCTAAATGACTATTGAAGTCCATTTCCTTATAGAAGCCAATCAACGCCTCCATATTTTTCCCCGAATAAGCTAATGACTCCGGTGAAATCTCAATAGGTGCATCAGTAATAATAGTGGCCAATTGCTTGCTAAGTAGCGCTGTTTCTTTCTCAGCGATTAAATATTCCTTGCGCTTAGAAGCATTCATCTCATCAATACGTTCATACAATTCTTCTACTGTATGGAACTTCTTCAGCAGCTTAAGTGCCGTCTTATCTCCAATCTGTGTCACACCTGGAATATTATCCGAAGAATCCCCCGATAATCCCTTCAGATCGGTAATCTGGCCCGGCGTAATCCCCATCTCTTCCATCATTGATTCCGGCGTATACGACTCCAACTGCGTAATCCCCTTCTTCGTAATATCAACCCGGGTCTGATCACTGGCCAGTTGCGTCAAATCCTTGTCCCCCGTAATAATGACGACTTCGAATTCATCTGATGCTTGAGTACTTAAGGTTCCGATAATATCATCCGCTTCATAATCCGGCAATTGATACGTCTGTAGACCATACGCTGCAATTAATTCCTTCAAATAAGGTATCTGTTCGGATAACTCAGCCGGCATACTCTCACGACCGCCCTTATAATCATCAAACAACTCATGCCGAAAAGTAGTCTTCCCCGCATCGAAGGCCACTAATGCATGCGTCGGTTGTTCCTTCTCCATCACTGCTTCTAACATATTATGGAACCCATAGAGCGCATTCGTATGTAGCCCATTCTTATTCTTCATCCGGTGCAACTGACTATGCATCGCATAGAACGCCCGGAACGCAATACTATATCCATCAATTAATAACAATTTCTTCTTTGACATCGATTAACTCCCCTATATGATCTCATATTCCCTATCGTCAATTCCTATTTTACCAAAAGAACACGCTCGTATAAACCCTAGTGATTGACTCATTTTTATTAGCTCATTTAAAAAGTCAAATTCCACCGTCTGCCCGCCGTAGAACTTGACTTTTTATTGGTCTATAATCTTTTCAAAAGATAAAACAACTTAAGAAGAAATTGAATACATGCGAGGGATGAACTTGTAGCCCTATCTAGTGTATGACCGCATCACAATACGACTAAAACAATCCCTGAAAATGATGTGACCCCCAAAAGTTAGAATGATTCACTCTAACTCTTGGGGCAGTACATAATTGCTGAGACTTCATCTATTTAATCATCATAATACCCTTGCTGTTTCAAGTGATTGCGCCAGACGAAAAAGAAAATAACACACAAGATTGCGCCAATCGGGGGAACGACATTAATGCTGTGCATTGTAATATAGCGATTCACTGTCAGATAAACTAATATACCTGCTAAGGCTAGCAGACTATACGGTGCATATTTCATCATAATCTCCTCCATTACCTAATCTACCCCCAGTTTACTCCCCAATTCAGCGCAATGCATGAGTAAATCAAGCAATCATTCAAAGCTCAAGATCCGTATACCCCAAAAGCTATCTTTCTCCCGCCACCGATCACTTCAAATAGCCTAATTCTCTGGCTTTATGAAGCGCTTCAATCGTGGAGTTCACTTCTAGCTTGTCCATAATGCTCTGCATATGATTGGTCAGCGTGCGCTCAGAAATATACATTTCTTCAGCAATTATTTTCCTCTTCCTCCCAGTCGCGATAGCCCCTAACAACTCTCGCTCGCGTGGTGTCAACTCATCAATAAACCAATTCTCCGTTGTAAAATGCCGCCCACCATCTTTCACATGCTTGAGTAGGCTCAATAAATCTTCGGTATCAATATTTTTATTGACAAATCCACTTAATTCCAATTTATGCGCCTGATATTCATAGACCGGCAAATCAAAACCAGTCAACATCAAAATGGGCAAATCTACCGCTATAGCACGCACCCGCTCTGCCAACTCAAACCCGTCACACCCGAATCCCTTGTCTAAATTAATATCCAGCACTAACACATCATACACTGTCAACTCGCCTAGATCATCAGGCAACTCCCCTTCACTATTAATCATATCCACTTGCACATCACTTGTTGTCTGATCTAGCACTAATGCCAAACTTTGCGAAAATAACTTATGATCATCAATTAACAAAATCTTCAATTATCTCGCCTCCCATCACACTGAACTCAACCCGCATCCGCAACCCTCGTGGACGATTCGCCTCTATATACAGTTGGCCACCAATTGCTTCCACTTGCTCTTGGATCACGTACAACCCATGACCAATCTCAAGATGTGAGCCCTTCTTAAAGCACCCATCATCTTCCACCAACACAATTATCAACTCATCGTACGCTGCCACATGAATATCCAACTGACTCGCTCCTGCATGCTTGTACACATTATGAATCAACTCCCTGAGCCACCGATAAACTAGCACATCATACGGCTCTGGTAAAGTCAAATTCCGATTCATCGAAAAAGATGTCGACACAGCTTGATTCGGATACGTCTGTTCCAGTGACCGCACAAGCAGACGATAGTTCTCTTGCAAAGTTAAGTGCTTGGATAATTGTGGACTATATTGATTCATCTGCTGGCGCAATTGATCATTTAAAGCTGACAGTTGCTCCCGCAAGAACGCTTGTGTCTTCTCAGACGGCTCCAACGTTGTCATCTTGATCAATACATTAATATCTTGCAAAACATCATCGTGTAAATAATTGGAGAAATCTTGTTTTAGAGACTCTTCCCGTTTAATTAGCCTGACAGCATTCACTTGATGATTGCCAAATATGTCAGTTAATGTCAATATATACATAATACTTACGATAATATATAATATAAATAACACTAAACTTAGATTTAACCCTAAAATAAGCACAAAAATATAAATATAGAGTAAAGTACAGAATATTAAGCTCAACCATTTCGATGCCTGACCTACAACAGCTTTATGATTAAAGCCAGCAATTAGCATAAGAAGTGTTGAAGCAACAGCCATAAAAAATAACCATACCTGAGTAAATAACTGACTAGACAACACCACCAATATAACTAGTCCGAGTAGTGGAATTAATTGCAACGAAAACGCCGCGACGAGTACCCAATAACCTGTGTGTTTATTTTTAGTATACACATGGTGATTAATTCGCTGTTTGATTGCCAAAATGGTTGAAAACAGCACATAAACAATATAAGCAATGAACAAAATATTGGCATAATCCGTCAATAAACCGATACCAACAACTAAGCCAATCCCTAAGCGTCTCATCAATAAACGATTATCGACATATTGCGTTAATAAACTAGTGATACATTGGCATAATAAATTCAACAGCATCATTAATAACACGTATCTGATCACGAGAGGCAGTTGAATAGTTGTCATTAATGATATTGATTGCACCTGTGCGAGTCGGAATGTCCAGACAATCAGTCGGGCAATCTGCGTGCGCACACCTATAATCGTCATCATCATATAATCAAAAAGTAATAATAACAACCATAAACTCATCATAAGAGGGAGATAAGCCACTCCCTTATAGCCTAAAAACAAATACACAGCTAATACTGAAAATACAATGTGGTAAATAACATCTATTTTGGGTGTCCACTTTTCCACATGATTACGCCCTTTTTGTCTTTTTATAATAGCTTACATACGTATACACGGCGAAACTGACCGCACAAAGTCCTATAATAACAGCATAATGATACCAATTAAACCCACTATGTCCCGCACTGTAGTACATATATAAATACGGATTAACTAACCACATATCTTGTCCAAATGGGGCAAAAGCTAACATCACACCCGCAACGGAAATAATCACAGGTAAAAAGTCATTCATTGTTATTCTGTAGATAATAAAACTGATATTAACGAGTGACACAATGCTGATGACGGACAAACCACTGTATATCACAACAGACCAAATTCCTTCACTCGTTAGCCCACCTCTAAAGAACATCAAGACAAACGGTATCATCACATAACTTAAATACAGCAAGGGTAACGCGATAAGAAAGAACTTCCACGTCGATTGAGATAATTTCTGGGGTTTCACCCCTTTTAACACAAAATTTTGCATGCCCTTATGTTCTGTAGCCGCATAAATCGATAACATAATAAATACGGGTGCTAGTGCTGGGAAGATAATCCCACTGAACCATTCTAAACTTGCAATATAAAATACATCTGTTGCTAACTCTTGTACGCTTAGTGCCATAAAAGTTTGAAGTCCAACAACCAGCAACATAAATAAACATAACGCAACAACACTAATTCTTCGTTTGAATTTTAATAATTCCAGTTTTAAGAACATTTGATCCGCCTCCTATAATTTGAATTGTTTAACAACAAGTGACATCATGCTAGATGCAACGATGATGTTTAATGCAACGACACTTACAAATCCCGTGACGCTAAACTCGTCTAATCCCGCTAAATAT
>Ga0181466_1000053_pt1 | contig 30854 bp, 28 predicted proteins | sample InSIn4gowninarea_FD_119078 | JGI IMG/M metagenome (GOLD analysis project Ga0181466, IMG submission 119078) | Clean room microbial communities from NASA Spacecraft Assembly Facility at Jet Propulsion Laboratory, Pasadena, California, USA -... ... | reverse complement strand
AGTACGACCTGCCGCTCTAATCCCCGCGGGTATCGACAGCGAAGATCAAGTTGGTGTTTATTCCATCTCATCGAAAGCCTCACAACCCATTCCCAAGAGTCAAATCACCAAACTTCAAGATGCGTTACCAACTTGTCGCTGCCGCCATTGTCGGATCTACTCTCGCCAGCCCCGTCGCACAATATGGATACGGCTACAACGCGGTCAAGCCAGTCCCCACTGGTTACCCTGCGGTCTCTTCAAGCGCGCCTGCAAGCACACCAGTTTATGAGGCATCTTCAACCAAGCCTTACGAAGCTAGCACACCCGCCGTTCACTCTTCCACTCCCGTAGCATCCTCAAGTGTCCCTGTTTACGGAGCTAGCACGCCAGTTCACGAGTCATCTTCAACCAAGCCTTACGAAGCTAGCACACCCGCCGTTCACTCTTCCACTCCCGTAGCATCCTCAAGCGTCCCTGTTTACGGAGCTAGCACGCCAGTTCACGAGTCATCTTCAACCAAGCCTTACGAAGCTAGCACACCTGCTGTTCACTCGTCCACTCCCGTGGCATCCTCGAGTGCCCCTGTTTACGGAGCAAGCACCCCAGCGTACTCCCACGGTCCCTACCCTACCGGCCACTCTTCTGTGGAATCCTCCTCAGCCCCTGGGTACTACCCCACTGGCCACGTATCGTCTCACGTGCCAGTCAAGCCATCGTCAACCCCAGTTCACCCAGGCTACCCTGAATATCCTCAGAGCGACATCACTACCGTCATCACGTCCACCAGCACAAAGTTTGTGCCTTGCTCAACCAGTGTCGGCACGGCAGAGCACTCGTCTGTGATCTACAGCACTTATTTGACCCCTTCATACATCCCGATCACAATCACATCGACGATCCACCCTAAGCCAACTAGCGATGTCCCTGTCTACCCTGCTGAGACTCCCAAAGTCACCACCACCGAGCACCCCTCTTACCCCGCGGAGACCCCAAGCGCTCCTGGTGCTCCCGGCGTTCCCGGTGCCCCCAGCTGCCCTGCTCAGAAGACAGTAACTGAGACGAAGATCGTCACAGTCACTGCTCCTGGCGGATACAACCCTGCGCCAACCCCAGTCCACCCCGAGCCTTCAGCCTCGAAGTCTTACCCCCAGGAGTCACCTAAGCCACATCCTGAGTCTTCCTCTGCGGTGAAGCCTCACCCATCTTCCATGGCTCCATACCCGACGGTTGGAACTTCCACCAAGCCCCACGGCACCGGATACATCCCCTCCTCGTCCGCCAAGCCGACTGGCTATGTACCCGCATCCAGCAAGCCCGCTGGATCAACTCCCGTGTACGAGGCCTCCACCCCTGCGGCGAGCTCGGTCTACCACGCCTCTACTCCCGCAGTGAGCTCCGTTTATCACGCCTCTACTCAGGCAAGCTCTAGCGCCAAGTACCCCGTCAGCTCTGCTTCATCCAAGCCAACTCCCGTCCCTACTGGCGGATATGCGGCTTACCCTCCTACCCAATACTAAACTTAGTCGTTGACTGAGCTTTCCTCTTCACATCTCATGCAACAATTACGAGCGGTACAGGTGTTCTTAGCAGCGCTTCGCTGTAGCTCAAGCCTAGCAGGGCAAACCATTCCTTCACCTTGCACGATCAGCCAGTTCAGCGTTTTGATTTTTTGTGGCTTTATTGACTTTAGTGTACTTCACTGTTCATATTCACGGGATCACGGTATAGAATGGGACGAACGTTATAAACGATGTGGAAAACGGTTTCTCTTACAATCATTTTCATTTAGAAAGACATCAGCAATAGCAAAAAATCAATAATCTAACTTTTGTCACTCCTTGAAACCGTTCTTTGTCCGCTCGCTCAACAAAACTAGCATGCCGTCATCCGTCAAAGAGAGAAATATCGTACAACGTGACAAGCTTACCCTATAAAAGCTTTGCAAACGCTACTTTACAAACTAAGTTTGTGATTAGGAAAAAATTAAGGTTTCGCGAGTACGTACGTTCGTGTGGCGGCCGTTCTTTTTTTTCAGGCCGCCCATTTTACCCACCGGCATCCTGCCTGCGTTTTCAGGCCGCTGCCGAGGGAGCCGAGCAATACCACACGCGACGCCACGCTTACGCAGCAGGAAATTCAATACTGCAACCCCGTAATCGCCTTCTAACAATGACCTCATCCGGTAATACTGCCGCACAATCGATAGTCGCGCTCGTATCAGTGTGTTGGACTTTTCCTTTCACACTCGTCACTGAAGTGATGCAAGACTTGCTCAAATGTCGTCTGAGGGCTGCTGCAATGGATAAGTGTAGATGAGTTGATTTGCTGGTTGGTTAGGGTCGTGCTGGGATTGAATGGAAATGTTGTGGAGAGGGCTCTGTCGAAGAAAACGTGCAAGTGCACTAAGAGAGCCACACCGCTGACACATTGTTCCTTTTGGAAAACGCGCCATATTGAGATCGGTGATAGGCGCGGACGTGGTATGTGAGCGAGACTGGCCAAGGTGACGGAGAAGTCAAGACCCGGTGCGCGAGAGGAACAGACCGAGACAGAAAAGTCGTGAAATGCGCCGCATGTATATCATATGAGCCGCGCACAATCCTGGTGATGAGAACTTGGAGGCGAAAGCGTGTCCATGAGAGAGAAGGTGGGGGGGGGGGTACCTAGGCTAGGTTGAACGGTTCAAATTCAACGCTTGCTGCTGCCTCTAGGGCATTACAAGCACTCTACCACTGTAGGTCGCGGTGATGTTGCCGATGACACGCTAGGTACGCTTGAGCATTTGGCTGACTGGCCTGATGGAGAGCCTGATGAGATATTCTAGGTAGGTGACTGCCAGCGGCAGAGGCGGACATGTTTGGAGTGTTCGGAGCAGGTGTGGAGTGAGGTGCAGGGGCTATAAGGTGGAGGTGTATAGCCCCTGTCCTAAGGAAGACCGCGCTTGCCTGCGACCGCATTGTTTATGATGCTGAGTAGTGTACTAACGAAGATGGTCCTAGCTATACAGATAAGATGGAGATGTAAGATAATAATGTATATGCATATAGAGTGCTTATAATGCCCTAGAGGTAGCAGCGAGCGTTAAATTCAAACCGTTTAACCTTTTAAGAAAGATCGCGCTTATATTCCTTATATTCTGCGATATATCCTCTCGTTAGATAGGATTATAACATGGAGTTTAGCGAATTATTAAGTACTGCCTTATAGTTTTTCTGGTAGAGTGGAGTTATAGAGTAATATATACCTATGCTAAGAGCTTGTACGCCATTAAGCGTTGTCCTTCTAGTTCTGGTTCTGGTAGATGGTGTGATGGGCTACGCCCTAAGAGTGCGCTACGCTAAGGCCTGAGAGTCAAGAGACCTTAGATGACGATGATAAGTACTGACTACACCAAGACAACGCCTATGATTTGTTGTCTTGTGCTAGCCTTTTGGCTAAATGGGCGTACTGTGTAGTCGTACGCTGGGCTGTCGCCCGCCCATTACAGATGGGAGTAAGTAGCACTTTTGAGACGCTGTGACTCTAGCTAGATTGCCATCCTTGTATATGACTGATAGGATGTTTAACTGCACAATTTTGATATAAAAAGCCAGCCACATTGTGCTCTTTTTACACGTCTGGGTATCGACCAGGTACAGTAAAATCGCAATCGCCGTCCGATGAATAAGGGCAAGTAAAAAGATCATCTCCATGAGAGAGCATATCGAAGACATGCTGATGTATCTGATGTTCAATCGTAATCTGCATGTGCGCAAGGCACGCTGGTGTACTATGGCATGTACATACACCATTAGAGTGGCGTATCTTTCGACGAATGTTGGCTTGGAGAGATTCGAAGACGAGGTGTATGGGATTTTGACAGTATTGGTTGCCACATAAACGGGACGCATCGGGCCTGTCTAAAGTAAGTTAGCATCCTATTATACACATCTTTGAGAGATGGCAAATTTCTTACGTATCAGAATGGAGATGAGCTCGTCCTTAGTGAGCAGACCAGCACCAAAACACAGGTAAGAGCCGTGCATGCCTGTCTTGTGTCTAAGAATACAAAAAGGAGAGCCGCATCGGTGCGTGATGTCCGGAGAGGGGTTCACATCACCATGAATTTTGAAGTAGCATCAGTTGCGGTCCCAAGCAGTGTCGTTGGTTGAGGTTAACAGGAAGAGTGTGAGACGGTTGTTGCTCTGTGAGTATGGATGGTGGCGACCGTTCTGCCTCATGAGATGCTGGTAGGCTCGCTGATGAAGTGACGATATCTTTAGCTGGCAGCGTCCGCTTTTTAGAAAATATTCCCCTCGGAACCGATGAAATGATATTTGGCTTGACGCTTGCAGTAACCAAGCGTGGTCTTTTTGGTTCTGGTTCTGGTCCTGGTTCTGGCTCTGGTTCAACTAAAGAACGGACAAGATTCTGTCGCACTGTCGGTCTTGTTTGTTGTGTTTGTGGCACTCGATTGGGTTGTCGGTATGGCCTTGAACGTGAGGCGGAGAGGGCTCGTGGCGGTGGCGTTGGATTTACATTCAATTCAGGTCTAGGTGAGGTTGCTCTCTGCTTCTTTCGTGGTGGTGGCTGAGGTGGTGGTGATGAAGATGTAAGATCGATGACAGTATATTGGCGAGACGGCAGGAATTGCATCGCGGTTGATGCTTGTGGGTTGCTGCTTGTGTGGGAATGAGACGAGAACTGGTAGAGCGGAGTCTCGGAGTAATATACCTCTGCTGAGAGCTTATACGTACGTGATCAAGCGTTGTTCGTCTGGTCCTGGTTCTGGTGGTAAAGGTTGCGCATAACAACGCTGGCCTAGTACTGCATGTCCAACGTGTGATGGCGGATGGTGAACTGCTCGAAAAGAGGGAAAAGGTTGAAGTCGTCGTCGGGAAGTTTGTAGTCGCCGAGAATGAATGAAGGACGATGGACAATGAACAACCAGAGAGTAGTGAGGTGAAGTTGAGGTGTATTCTTAGTGTGTGAACAGCATGACTGCTAGTGTGCTGCGAAGATGACGCTCATATCACCTAAGTAATAATGTGGGATGGGCACATCCACTTGTTACATGTGATAGGCAGCGAGGCAGGAGCATCTTCCAGTACGGTGAGTGAGGGCATGATGATATTGGCCCGAGTAAATGGGTCCGGACCTGTCCAGGTGTCAACAGACTGGGAGGGGTGAGCTAAAAGAGGCAGCCACAACAACGTCAAGCTTCCTCCTCTCTGCTGTCTGTTTTTCTTCCACCACCACACCACACCATTTCCTTTTCCTTTACTCCCGCACCCCACTTCTCTTCAGACTCACCGCCTCTCTCTTTCTATATCCTCACCCTCCCTACCTATGACTGTCGTCTGTCATCTGTCTTGTTCGTGCCACCGCGAGCAACAGCGAACATGCCGCGGAAAGAGGTGCCAAACTCAACCCAAGGCTCACCGCAAGACTCAGAATTAAGGCATTTCTTCAATCTATACGACCTGTCAGAACCACCCCCAGGCCCAACCCCACCACGCAAGCTACGCCATCGCAATCGGAACACGCCCCAAACGCCTGACAGTTGACCTACTATCATCAAATTATGCCATCACAATCACGTCTCTTGCTAGACAGGCCTCTGGGCAGCCGCCGACAACCAAGAAGCGACTGCAGTTCGAACCACCACCTTCAAAGCCCCCGCCACCAACCACACTACAGTCAAGCAAGCCCCAGAAGTTTGAGCTATCGTCATCAAAGCCTCCGCCGCCAACAAAGCTGCAGTCAAGCAGGCGACCGCAACTTGATCTACCATATTCGAAGCCCCCCCCCCCTCCCCCAGCGTGTCAAGGTTCAATTATTCGTGTAATGCGACGCTTCTACCTTTCGAGTGGACCAGCAGCGACGTCTGTGTGGGTAGGAGATAGTCTTCTCATCGTACAATAGCAGTATAGCCTCCTCCCCTCCTCCCCACATCCTTCACCGCCGCAGAACCTCTTCGTACCACCTTCTTCGACATCCGCGAGTGCAACGCCAGCCAAAAAGCATACATCCTGCTATGGGGAACTGGGAAAGGTAGCCCTGGTCCAGCAACATCGCGGCACCGCCTCATCATACACATTTCCACGGTGAGCCCGGGGCCAAAACTAGTCGCTACAACATCGTCTCTGCCTTTACCCATGCGTCTCATATTATCGAGAACGATGAGAACTGTAGCACTAGACGAGTTGCCATAGTGCTTGTATACGTCCAGCGAGGCTCTGATGTGATCGTCGGTGAGATGAAGCGAGCGCTTTGCGCCTTGCAAGATGGCGGCGCCGCCTGGGTGGATTGCCCAGTCGAATTCGGCGGGATCGTGATGTGACGGTAGTTTTGAATAGTTGGAGAGTTTAGATGTACCGCAGAGCTGCGTGAAAATAGGCTCTATGGCACTGACTGCTGCTTTTGGCACTTCTTTGCTTAACGTAGCGATCATCCCTGTCTCAGTGTCAGCAAGAACATAGCAGGGGCCGAACAAAACGCTGACCATTCTTCTCGATATCATAGGACATGAAGCCTGATGTACCCGGAACCACCATACTGCTCCATTCTCTCAGTTCGAAAATTAGAGTTTGGTTTTCGTTAAGCGCAAGGCTATTGCATACCACCGCGGCGGCAGCAGCATCCGAGAACAGCGCTGGCGCAATGTGTAATTCTTCTCCGCTCTGTAGGGTATGTTGCAGCTCAGCACGGAGGAACAAACTACATAGCTCACATGCCATGACCAGAACGCGAGCGGGTCGGCCCTTCTGCAAGGCAGCAGCCGCAATATCAGCCGCAGTCCTCAAAGCTGACAGGCCACCCGCGCATCCTACGCCCTGCAAAAGGACGCGCTGGACGCCTGGCTCTAGTCCTAACTTCTCGCACACGAACAGGTCGTAACCTGGATTACTCTGGTCGGTGCATGTCACTGCCACAACGTGCGTTACGTCTTTTAGTGCAAGCTGGGCTTCCCTTATTGCTTTTTTGCACGCCGCAGTGGCGAGCTCGACACCGGCAGTGCGAAAGTTGCGGGAAATGGCCGCGATGGTCGGTGGTGCGGCGTCTTTGATCGTAAATTTGCTATGGTCGGCAACGGTTGGACGGGAGAGAATGCCGGTTTTTGTGTTGAAACGGATGAGCTTTTGGAAACTGTGGAGAAGTATGTTAGCATGGGGTGTGCATTTTGAATGTTTAGTCGGAGGGGAATACTAACGCCGTGGAGTCAATGTCATCTGGATACAAGCGCTCGAGAAGATCTCCGAATTGCTCTTGTTTTATTACGTGGGCTGGATACTGATGTCCCAGTCCAGTAATGTACACCGTATTTGGCCTGCTGCGTGTCATACCGATCATTTAAGGGAGATGAGATCTGGAATCCTTTGCGCAGTGACATGCAGAAAGTAAGCTTATTATCCTCTCCTCTTGCTTCAGGCAGCGTTCTATACTCTCTGTCGTTGCTTGGGGGGCTGTCGAATGTGCAATCTAGCCGTGCTTCCAAGTCTCCAATAGTTCTGTACAAGCCCCGCGTACGGGGCAAGACACAATCCAGATCCATACTCGAAAGGGGCCATCTCCGCTAGCTGGCGTGATCCATGACCCGTTTGATGAGAATTCAGGATACGCCACTGACGAGCAAATGTGCAGAATGTCATCTCTGCTCTTGATAGGCGGCTTGTCACGTAACGATTCCGTGGTAAATTACCAACACGACAGTCTCAGGAGTATCTAGAGTATTGGCGCTGTCTTGATATCAGCCGAAAAAGAGGCAATGACCGTGATTCAGCTCTGAAGATCGCGCCGCTGACCGGTAGGAGCGGAGTGATGAGCAATGAGATGGCTCGCCGTATCTCCCAAAAACTTCAGTATTGTCACGGAAGGATTTTGACATGCCGTATTGTTCGCTTCTCCCCGTACTCAGTCCTATCTTCAAATAGATATATCCAATGGCGGTTCAATGGAGACATATTGGAGATATAGCCATAGCCGGAGTAGTCCAGAATGTGCGGGAGGGCCCAACCCACCACCAAGTGCTCACTATGCACCCACAATCTTACCCTTGGCCGAAAGAAAGTTCGTGTAATTGTGAATAATGAGTTCATTAAGGCATCCCACTCGTGAAGAGATCCACTGCCTGGCCCCCATGGTCTCAGCCCGCTCACTTGTTCGGCTTCCCGAACAACTCCGCCCAGCCGTACGTAGATAGCCTGCTGAAGTGGACGATCGATGATGGGTTGCCTGGCATTGGTGCAAACGTTATGCATGAGAAACCAAAAGACTTCATCAGATGCCACAGAACTAGGGCTTTGGTGGGAAAGCAAGAAAATTATACTCTGAACGGCTACCAGCCAATGGCAGCACAATTACCTGCGGAATGAGGTAGATACTGAGATCAATTGTAAGACACTGGGAGTTTGCTTGGGCCGAACAGTCTTCATAATTCATCCCTGACAGCATTACATGTCTCTGGTTGGTCTTGCACTAGCTCTGCATCGCGGTCGAAGCTAGCACCATCTAGCCAGTCGTTCTGGGTTGAAGATGAAGCAGAGATGCACTCCGCGGGCCGAAGCGCTTACAATTGATCTTGGCTCCGGAGCAGACTTTCCTTGACGAGCAGAGTCCAAGCCTGGACGGCGATCTAGAATAACGTGGCAGCTGGACAAGCAGTGCAGAAGGATGCATTGACTTTAGGCGGTGTCGAGCTCTCCGGGTAAAACTCTCTGGTGTGTAACAGCCTTAATAAATCATCGGCCGTGGGTGCAAGATTCCTGGTGCAGGTGTGGGCCGTCGAGATCATCTGGAAACATGAGATCGTCGAGAACGACAATGTCATGATGAGACTGGGACCAAGGGGTGAGATCTTACCCACAGCGAATCAGTGGAGAGGATGTTGAAATGCATGATCCTCCATCGGATGGATTTGGACCTTGTCATCTCAAGGCTGATCGGTGAATCGCCAATAATCCACGATAGAGGGTCCGCGGATGCGTTGTCTCACATGCGCTCGGCGCAGTCAAGGCGTGTCAGACAGCATCATGCTCGGCAGGGCGCTTACCCCCGCGGGAATTGAGCGATATATTTGCTTGTTGTGTGCCGTCATGGTGCATCCGGAATCCCGTTGAGTTTACTGTGCCGCATGCGGGTGGATGGGCCACGGTCCGGACCGGAGTGGGGTATGGTTTGCGAAGAGTTCATCGCTCGGGAGAAAACGCTCATTTCCTCGTGTATTTGTCTTGCACAGAATTTAAGAACCTTGAGAGTGAAGCGCATTACACGCATAACGTCCACAGTCCAGGCACCCGAATAGTGGGGTTTCGACACGTGCTATCTTGACACGCTAGCCATATTCAGCCAGCTGACGAGGCTGAGGAATCAGCATGTACAAATAGCGCACAAGAAGACTGCTGATAGTTAGTACAGGGCATAAGGCCCGCTATTCAACGCATCCCTATCAAGGCTGTTGAAGTAAGCGGTCAGCGAGGTCGGTATAACCAAGACATTAGGCCTCATCTCGGGCTATCTCAGGGCGGCACATACCGGCGCCTACGGTATTACTGCGGGTTTCATGCTGTACGAAAGTGTGCGTGTATGTAAGTTCGGTGTTGGTGTCCGCGCTTCGTAGTATCCGTGCAGCCCGCAATGCTTGCCTATTCCGGATTACTGCTTGTGGCGGCACCTAGGCACCGACTAGTCGAGAGCGTACAACAAGAGGTTCGCGAAAGACTTGCTTTGTAGGTTAGCATTCACGTGATTGCGGTTAGGCCTTCTTTCTGGGATCTGAATGGAATCTGCGACACCGCCGCCTCGCAATGTGGTATATATGACCAGTGATGCGACGCGTAGATGCTGGCGTTGCTCGTACAGCAAGCGTCCAATCCACCGAGAACTGGAACACGAGACGCGCGTAAGAATTGCGGTATCATGTTTGGAGGTACGCAACCACGAAACACCTCAAGGGGTAAAGATCTTGCCCTAAAGCAACCTGACAAATTGTGGGCGACCCATCTCCTGAGCATCTCGATGGAAACTGACTAGTCAGAAACAAATACCAGAGTACTGGTCCCCTTAGTGCGAGCAGTACAACCTCGAAGATCTTTTCACGTTTGCCACGTGAGCTACGCAACCGTATATATATGTTTTGCGTTCAGGGAGCGTACGGCGACGATGAGGTGATAGTGAGGCGCAGTGCCCTAGGCTCAGCCCACCGCTTTGTCTATCTTACCCGAGAATCTTGCGGCCAGTACTCGTACCAATGGGTTGAGGATCCGGTTACGGCCTGCTTGAATGTAGAAGGCTTGGGTTATGATATCGCGCGAGAGATGCTGGAGTGCTACTACTGGACGCACACGTTCAAGTTCGCTCATCATGAGCTTTGTCTGCTCGGGCCCTTCCTCCAGGCTGATAGCTTCGGGTTTGGAATGACTCCGGCGCACTATGCGAGGAATTTGCAAATACAAATCCGGCCTCTTGACTTCGCTTTCTTGTTGCCAGAAAAGCGGGCATTCGAAGAGCAACGGTGTTGTAGAGCAATCGAGGCGCTCAATGCAATCCAGACGACGCGAACCGAGGTCGCAATCGAGATCGACACGACACAAGGCTCGCTGAGCGACGCTGACTATGAGCGGTTTACGCTTGGAGCCGCCGAGTTCACCACCCAAATTAAGAGCGCGGTAGAAAGTCTGAGGGAGAAAGGATTGCGTGTGACGCTAGGACCCGGCGCGTCTTGAGTTCGGGAAGACATGGGCGACCACGACTGGTCTCATCATAACGGGCGTTTGGATGATGCTGAACTGTGCGGAGACCTCTGATACTCCCAGTTTACGAGACGGTTTCCGGAAAGCTGTCAGAATATGGGAAGCTGGCTCTCATATCAGTCAACGTGGGCTAGGAGCTATGGTCAGTCCTCACCGCAGATCGCGCAGTAACCCTGAGCGCATTTCCGGGCGAGATCCTACACGTTGTGAAAGCGAGAGAGGGATATCGCGTGTTGCTGACCGCAACGGCTGGACGAAACGCGATGGCTGAGGTGACGCGAGCAGACCCCACGGGATGACGGAGGGCGCGATTCCCTTTTCGGTGGGGAAGCACGAGCGCCCATCACGGAAAGGCCGTTTGTCTTTGTAGCTTTGCAGCAACTCGGACAGAAAACAGGATCCCTTCTATAAATCCTTAGTATATTGTTACGCATACCGTCTAGAGCGGCGATTTTATAATCGCTACCAGTATTTCTTAGATACATAATGCCACCCTACAACCCATACACATCACACTCATCAAAAAACACCAACACAGCTTCACTACCCCTAACAGCCACAACCCCACTCTCCCCCACAAACTCAATCTCCATGTCACCAACAGCCTCACCCTGAGGAAACGACTGCCCAGCCCAAGTCGCCAAAGAAGTGTTCCCACTATCCACATACGGCGCCGTCATGCGCTTGGCCCTCGGTGCCCCAGCCTCGTCCCCAGCAGCATGCAACACCTCCGACAGATCAATCTCTACCCTAAAATCTGATGTAGAATTCGCGTAATACGGGTTCATGTTCACAAGCGCAAGTTTCGACAGCTCGTCGCCGACATAGAATGCATATGCTGAAAATCTCTCCCCGTCAACACCAGCTGGCGGTTCCAGCGCGCGAACACGCGTTTCAGAGGAAGCAAAGGCCTCGGCCATGAAGAGTTGCGCGAGGAATGAAGGAAGAGTGCGGGAGGGGCCCCTCAACTCACTGTCGCGTGGGTACAGCATCGAGTACGTGCTGAACCCTGGACTGCCGTTCGCGCCGGGCGTGTTGACCTGCTCGTCGGATTGTAGAGCGAGCGTGGCGCCCTGGTGCAGATGCGTAGCGCTGGCGTTGAAACTCGCGTAAATGAGCTCAGAATCTACCACCCATAGAGCTTGCGCAAAGGTGTCCGTGACATTGGGCGCACCTGAGCAACTCACGGAGTTGAACTCCCCAATGTTCCACTCATTCCCTGCGTCCAGGGCCGCGCGTGCGGAAGGGTAAATTTCTTCGACGCAGTACCTCGTGAGCTCAGTGTGGTTTAGAATGTTCTCGATTTTGGCTAGTGCAGCGCGTTCAGGATCGCAAGTGGAGAATGCGTAGGAGTGGATGGAATAAACACCAACTTGATCTTCGCTGTCGATACCCGCGGGGATTAGAGCGGCAGGTCGTACTTCCAAGCCCGAGTCGTCGGTCGTCGCGGAGGATGCCCACCATCGCTCTTGAGGGAGATTCGAGCCATTGAGGGCATCCAGAGAAGCGTCTATACTGGCTGTATACTCCTTCCATTGCTTCACATAGGCTTCAGTGGAATCGTTCCATCGGCTCTCCTCGTAGTTGGTAGGTTCATTGCCAAGTTCCAGATATGCGATCTTGTCTGGTTGATATGTGAGGGAGGCAACTGCCAGACCCTTGGATATTTCCAAGCTTTCATTTCCAAAGTTAAGCGTGGAAATGAACTTTGTTTGATTCGGGAAATTGCTCCAGCTCTTATAGTACTCTGGCCCAACAGTTGTCCGCCAGACGCCACCTTCAGGGCTAGTCGTTCGCGCGACATCACCCCCTTCTGGATCAAATACCATGCTATCCATGGTAATACCGCCGGGCCTTATCACCGGGCGCCCGCCATGCTCGTGGATTCTATCCAATGCCTTGAATGTAAGGCTATTGGGAGTGCTGGCATTTCCAAAGAAATCGACCCAGAATGCAGGTTCAAACGAGAACGAAGCGAAAGAGTTTGTGTGTGGGATTGAGGCTCCCGCTGCAGTTTTCGGGATGCTTAAGCTTGCAGTATGCGCGCCGTCTGCGGTAGGGTAGGCGTAAGCAGCGCTGGCCGCTAGTGAGAGAGCGGCGACTCGAAGGGACGCCATAGGGAGGATGCAAAGATTGATGCTGTGCTACTATTGTCGTTGCTTCATAGCATTTGAGGCATCTCGGCAATACATATGGACATGCCTCGTATACCGACTGCGTGACGACATCATCGTACCTTCATCACAGGCTAAACCGGGGAACATTCTTCCGACGGCTGCAAAATGTTCCATGAAGCCGGTGTCGACGATGCTGAATTGGTCCTAGGCATGGCGTGAAGAGGAATAAGTTGTGGGGAGCCTGCGGGGAATTTAGCGGATCGTCACGGCTCGTTCTTGGGCGGGGAGAAGAATTCGAGAAAACCGTCGGATACGTGACCAAACCTGGCATCGTAGCCTCCCAACGTATTTTATTAGTTGCCATGATACTCGTAAACAACATGCCGTCTCGACCTGGTATTCGGGACAAGCTTGCACAGGCAATGCGTCGGAAGGCGGTGGAGTCTTGCCCGCAATGGCTTCGCTAGACAATGGTTGAATGTATTGCTGGAGGATGGCAGACCCCGTGGAGTGCTACCGGTCGTCTATATCACGAAATCTATTTTGTTCCTTGAGCGCCATGTGGCACACCTGTCCTTTTTCTCATCATAACCTCTCCCATCGCATTCCTGACTTCCTTCTCTTGGTGCACCACGTTCTGCAACATGTATTTCTTGAGCGCCTCTCTTAGCTCGCTCTTTGCCTTCTCGTTGTCCCTGTAAGGTATGCTTTCCAGCTCCAATAACCTATTTGCATCCTTGTTGTTTTCAGTAACCAACGCGCCGAGGCGGTCGAGTTGCTTGTGTCGCGTGTCTTCGGTGTCGTCGGTGGGCTTGGAGGGGTTCTGCGGGTCGATGCGATAAAGTGGCATGAGGAGAGCGAGGAACTGAGTGAGAGAAATGGCGGCTTTCTTTATGATGGCGAGAACTTGAAACGGCAGGTATGCGGGGCGAAAGTTGGTGGATGCAAGGAGCGGGTTCAGGTATCTGGAGAGAAGAGCAGGATGATCTGGACGTAGAGCTGTGCGCAATTCAAAGGTTGCGACTGCAAGAAGACCCAGGTAGCGCCAGTACGCACCATCCGTCAGAAACCCAAGGGCATTCGCACCGATCAACGCGATTAACAGAGCGCCGTAGGTTGTGCCGGCAGTGGCCAGCGCACTGTCAGTATAATCCTTGATAGTCAGGCAGCTTTGACATTGCGCAAGAATATCCGGCCCAAAACGGTCGTACGCGAAACGCTTCGCAGGATCCAGAATGATGTCGCGCGCATGCTTCAGGTGTACGTAGTAGTTGTTTGCCACGTCTCTGTCCACATTTGGCACAATCTTATCAGGATGATACCTGATAGTAAGCCTCCTGAACCGCGAATTCAGCCCACTCTCGCCAACATCCAAGGGCACGCCGAGGTCGTTGTATGCGTTGCTTGAACGCTGGAGGTTGAAATCGACTTCGTATATGGTAAAGGCAAAGTATGCAGCGTAGACAGCTATGAGGATGTTACGACGATGTTTGATGAAGCGCGGGGAGCCCGGTTGTGGCTTAGGGTCGCCGGCGCGAATGAAGATGCTGTAAAGGACTGTTTGCACCCATCCTGCTGCCTGTGTCGCGTTAGATGCTGGTGAATCGGTTCATTTGGGCGGTACTAACCAGAGGTAAAAGGAATTGCCACACTAAAAAGGGCCCGATTGTGTCAAACGACACACTTGCTCGTGCCATAGTCTGCTCATGGGTGGGGTAACCTGAGGGCGTTGGGAAGCAAGGGGACGCGCGTGAAGATGAAAGCCAAGTGGCATTGGGGAAGATCGGAATGGTTCCGAAGAGGCCGAGGCACGTGCGGGTGGCAAACACGTGGCCAGGACACAGGTACGGCAGCTACGAGAACACAGACATGAACATTGCGAACTTTTTGGTAGGATACATGCTCGTATGAAAACTGCAATGTTTCCGATTGCTATTGACAAGACCACGATCCGGATGGCAAAAGCATAAATCACTGCGCACAAATCCTTGTCACAGTCACTTTGCATGTTGGACAAGAGGAAAAAGGCGGGAGGTTATGGAAATCATAGATATCATTGGGTATACGACGCTATTGTCGATCTATGGTATAATGCGATGCTATGCAGTCATTGCAAAAAATTAAAAGAAAACAGTCTGCATGCTTCAAAGCGTAAAAATGAGTAATTCTCCACGTAAACATTCCTTCAAGCCTGGACTGGATGGCGACTCAGCGCCGGGTATATTTCCTCCAGACATTAATGCATAACATGCATCGGCTCGCCGATGTCGTAGCGCACGCAGCGCGCTCATTCGCAATCATTGCGACCAGCGCTCACACACTCGATTCAGCAAACAGGAGGCTTATGCTCCAGCTCCCGCACCTGCGCCAATCACAGGCTCGTTCATCTGCTCTTCATGGCGCTTCTCCTTGAAGGATCCACCAGCAGAGCGGGCCTCGACGTCGCTGTCAGAGATGTCGTACTGGCGGACAGCTTCGGCGATCTGGGCCTCGTCCATCTTGGGCAGCTGCTTGGCGGCAGTGACATAGCTAATCTTCTCGGTGAAACCCTTGGCGAAGATGAGGTCAATTTCCTCGAGGGAACGTCCAGCAGTTTCGGGGTAGAAGAAGTAGATGATGGGAAGGAAGGACGCGTTCAGAGCAGCGAAGAAGAGATAGGTACCCCAACCAATGCTAGAGATGAGCACAGGGGTGATCATGACGATGAAGAAGTTCCACAGCCAGTTGTTGATGGTAGAAAAAGCGTTGGCCTTCTGGCGGGTCTTGAGAGGGTTGATCTCCGCAGGGTACAACCAGGGCAGAGGTAGCCAGGTGACACCGAAGAAAGCAATGTAGATGAAAAGACCAACGGCAGCACCGGGTGCAGAGACACTCTTGTCAATCAAGCAAGCGAAGGTGAGAACCATTGCCATCATCTGGCCAACGGTACCGATAAGGTAGAGCTTGCGACGTCCCACACGCTCAACGAAGAAGAATGAAGTGGCGGCGAAGGAGGCGTAGACGATCATGTTCACACCACCCAGCAGAAGGGCGAGGTTGTGGTCGGTGCCGAGGGCGTCCTGGCAAAGAATGGGGAAGTAGTAGATGACAGCGTTGCAACCGGAAAGTTGTTGCATGAACTGTCCAGAAGCACCAAGAAGGGTACGGCGTAAGTGTTGAGTCTTCCCTCCTGTGAGAAGAGACTTGGTAGGAACCTTTCCACCACCACCGGAGGCCATGACGGCGTCGCGAATGACCTGCATCTGAAGCATGACTTCGGGGTCGTCGCGGGGGACACCGTTCAAACCAGCCAGTACCGTCGCGGCTTCATCTTCGCGGTGGTGGTTGAGCAGCCATCGTGGAGATTCGGGAAGTGAGGTCATCATGATGATGACAATCGTGGCAAAGACACACTGGAAAGCGATGGGGAATCTCCAGGTGAAGTCATCAGGGCCGTACAGACAACCATAGTCGATCCAGTAGGCGATCAGCGTACCAATGGCGACCATGGAGCCCTCAATACAGATGACCTTTCCGCGGTTTTTAGCCTTGCAGCACCTAGAAGCCCATTAGCACATGTACGGGGGACATAGGACCGGGCAGAACTTACTCAGCTTGGTAAGTTGGGATGGTGGAAGTGTTGATGCCGTTTCCAACACCGGTGATGCATCGTCCGACGATGAACTGGGCAGTAGCACCACCGTTTGGAGGAACGCAGGCAATCTGGATAATGACACCGACGATCATGATAACGGCACCGAGAAAGATACTCTTGCGACGACCAAGTTTGTCACCGAAGGCGAAGATGAAGCAGGCACCGAGGAAGCATCCAACAGCATAGATGGAGACGACGAACCCTTCGTAGGTGGAGTTCTCGACCTGGGGAAATGCTTCGACGAAGGCAGGGGCAGAGATGATACCACTCATGACACCCTGGTCGTAACCGAAGAGAAGGAAGTCGGTGACGGCAACGATGGTCACAAGGACCTGGAGCATCCTACCGGACTGCCCCCAGTAGGTGGGCACACCAGAGTCGCTTTCTTTGATACGTGGCGGCATGGTGGCGATTGTATCGATGTAAAGCTGGAGTGAAGTGAGGAGATGCTGGGGATGAGAAGGCTGGGGAGAGGGTACACCTTTAAATGATGATCCCCAATACCAGTACAAGGGTCCTCGGCAAAAACGTGGTGCAGGTAGTCAGTCGCCGGTCCACTAAAAGATACGCTACCAAGATGCCGTCTGACGCGTGGAGAAAACTAGATAACGATTTTTTCCAACATCTTGGCCTTGGCTGGTGTTGTAACAATGCGAGCCTTGCAGCTGGCGGGAGAGGCGCAAATAAACTGTGGAGATACGAGGAGTCTAACAGGGCCGTGTTGTGGAGCAAAGCATCTTGGGGCCAATCTTGGAGAAGAGCGGAGGACGCTTGCGGTGCAACAAGCGCGCTCGGCACAGGATGCCTCTTGTCTTAGCCCGAGGTTACCTCCACATTGCGTCACATGGGTATGAGCATCGGGATGATGCTGGGGGTGAATGCGAACAAAACGCGGGCTGAACGAGTGGTTCGCCAGCCGTTGGAAAGCGCGCGCACAGGACCGGCGAACGACCGATTTCGAGCCTGTCCGCCACGCCGAGTCGCCAATCCCGCCCTCGAGCGACATGTCAAGATGATGATTGATGCAGGGAACACTGGGCGTTCGTCACCAAGGCCTGGGTGGGTATGTATTGGTGTAGGCGCAAGCTCGGGCGACATGCCCTAGTGAGTTGGTAGCGCCCTGAGTTTTCCCATCTCAACATGATTGCGGACTTGACGTCATCACACCGGCGAGGTCATCCCATTGCATGCAGGGTCTAACCAACCGTGCGCGTGAGGCTCTGCAGCCTCTTCAACTTGGCTGCCGATCTTAACTAACAAAGCTCTTCCATGTGGAGCTTGAACTGCAACGGTGACGAAGTTGGTGGTGATGGGCGGAAGCGCTACCCAACGCGTGTGACTTAGAGTGCAGCAGGAGGCTCGAGGAGGCTCCTCTGTCGGGCAGAATTGCTGCGGTGACGAATACCGGCCGGGAAGCCATGATTCGGTCAAGGCGATGGGCGATGGGCCTGCCAGGGTGCTGGGAGCGAACTTTTTTCTTCCGACCCCAGACTTGCTCCCCAACATTGAGATGGTGAGGCCGCGCCGCAATATTGTCATGTTTAGGTAACACGCACGTCGTCGGCTCGCGGCAACGAAGAAATGGCGCTCGTCTTGCCAATGCGGGATAAGTTGCCAATGTCAGATGCTTAGCATTCGGAGAGGCTCGTGTGGATCTTGCGGTAGAGCCTCTCGGGTCAGCGGTTCGCGGGTCTAGCGTGGGGAATGAGGCTCTCACAATGTGCTGATCCGGGTCGCCCAAAAGAGGAAGGCCCGGTTCGTTTGGCGCGCTCGCCGCATCCCTCGTCGCGACCACTACAGCACGCAGCACGCACCCCAAGAGGGACACGCACACCAAAACACCCAGCTACACCAGGCTGGCGACCGTCGTCGTCGCTGCCTCCGCTTGCCGACCCCGTCTTCCCCACGACCCAGCAAAAATTACTGCGCCGATCTCTCCAGTTCCCCATCACTCTCCGCCTACATACAGCAGCCATCTCCCGCAACCATACCACTACCACGGAAAAGACGGCTCCCTTCTCGTCTGCTAAAACGCACCAAACACAACAACTACCCACTTTAACAGCCTAAAAGGCCACTCGTTGTCTCCGCCTCGGCGCATACTACACCGCGCTTTCTCACGTGTCCCTGCCAAGCGGCACACACTCCATCCTGTCACCGGAGCTACCAGCAATGTCGGGGTCTCCGCTTTATGCAAATGCCGTATTGATAATCACAACAATACCCACTTTTCAACCACACCGGCAGCCGCTTCCCTGGACCCCAGGGTCTGTCCAAAAGTCCGCCAATAACTATCGCAGCATCCATTGTACTTTCGACCGACCTCCACCGAGTCGCTTGCTCTGATTCCACTTGGGTGCCGTTGTGAGACCTGCCACCAGGACGCTGGAACTGGGGAAAACGGCCACCATCGTAGTCGAGCACCGTTTACTGTCCATCTCTGCTAATCTCCCAGCTATGGGGTTTCTGCTCGACGCGAGGTCTATGCTAGGTTGCCAGGTCCACAGTAGTCACCGTACTACGCCCGCGCGACACAGACGCTGTGCCGCACAAGGGCTGTCCATTCGTCGCGCTTGGTTCAATCTCCGACTTCTCATGTGCACGCCTTAATCGCTTCCTTCCAAGCCCAGCCCCGGTTCCCAAGGCTTTGCCAAACTCCGATAATCCCATCGGAAGTACGGAGCCTCATGTGGAGGTCCCGCCATCTCCAGGTTCTGCTACTCTGGAGCAGTCATGTGTCCCACCATCTCACCCGCCAAGTTCTCAGCTTCCAGTCTTGCTCCACTGTGCGAATAGTTCACCATGTTAACCGACGGTGAACCGACATGAGGCCGAGACTCGTTGGGCCTGGGGGTCTTTCAATCTCCCCGTCCCCCCTTAGCCCAACTCTCCCTTCCCTTCCTTGACCCGCTGAGTAGCCGCCCCCTGATGTAGCTAACATTTTCCATCGTCCTCTGATGTGATACAAGGAGTTTCCTTGGACTTTTCTTCACACGTCTCTCATGCATCTTTGGATCTAGGGCCCATCGGCTAAACACACTTCTCCTTTTTCCCACCGACACTTCAATGGGAATTTTGCTATTTTGACCGGACAATGCACCTACACGAACAATTGTGTCTACCCAAACGCCACCACTCATTTGCCAATAACAATTTGCCCAATGACTCTGTAAGTGGAACCCTCTTCCACCACATCTATACTATTAGTCTTGCATTCGCTTGCAATTAGTATCTGCCCTAATGGACTACTTTATCCGACAGTGGCTCCGACCACCGTTCCCCCACGAGTCCGTCTCCGCGGACAGCAGCGAAAGTGGACCTCAGATTGCACTGCATCCTTCAGTTGTGGAGAACTTCCTCAAATGATAAGAACCGAGCCCGAACCTCGTCCGTACAAATGCCTCAGTGACAAATCCCACTATGCCACAGACGTAACAGCAGCCAGTGATCGCTTTTAGTGCACGTCAACATCAACGCCGCAATTTTCGCTCGTCTGAGTATCACGCTCCCTCCAACCTCAGATACTAATCGCGTACCGACTTCGTTGGCCTGGACCATGCAGTCCAGGGCCTGCTCCTAAGTCTACCTACAACCAAGCTCGACTCTGGCTCAACGCTGACCATCCTTCTAGAACAGGTTCCGCGATGATTCTTTGCGACTCACGTTTCCTTGTTATGTTGCTATCGCTATACATACGTCGACGCCTCCTTCGTTGAGCATCCATGCCCTTCACAACCCAGCTACACGCGAACAACAATCCTCGTGTCCATCGAACCTCTAGTTGCCCCGTGCTAGATGAACGCCTTTCCCCATATCACAACCCACCGTTTCAGCCCAGCCTACTCCTTGATTAGGCGAGCCGTTTGGCTCTACCCGAGCGCACTCGATACTGCCAGATCTCCATCTCTACTAATACATTCTCAATCACTTGCTCGGCAGTCTTCGTGCGTAAATATCTTGCATCAGTCACGGTAATTCTTGCGGAAAATACGTTTAGTATACAATTATAAGCTGGTCCCGGGATCTTCACGTAGCCCTCCTCCGTAGGCCGCATAATCAAATGCTGATACATTTGACGTAAACGGGGATCGGACCTGAGTACTGCAATGTCGCTTGCATACATCTCGATACTACGTTGACGCATTGCGCTCACCTTTGCGCCAGCATCTCGAAATGAGTGATGATTGGATGCGCCGTCCATCGCTTCGCAGTGCTGGCATCCACAATTACGTCCAACTTGCACGCACGGGCTTTTGCTACCTTAGATGGATCCACTGCCTTTGAATGAGCTCTCCATAAGCATTCAGGGTGGCAGTAAATGTTCCCGCATTAATCACCCCATTGATGCTCTTGTGTCTCTTCGCGCCGAACTGTAAAAGTAATCCTTTGGCGCACCAAGCATAATGGAGAGGCGCACTGTGGTTTACACCAAGTTCGCGAATTCAATTTATATAAGCATTGTGGCTTCATCATGAGTATTATTACGTCTGTTTGAAATTCGAGACAGCGATGATGTTGGGTGAAAGAGGACGTGTATGGATCTCTTCAATCTCTCGGGTCACATGTCTCCGCCCACGTGTTCGATATCTTATCCGCTCGCATCTTATCTCTTGGCGTGGAGATGTCAATCACCCCACACACTGACATAGTGCTTTCGGAAAACTTGTGGAGTTCTTTAGCATCCTGTCAAGCTTGTCATGCACATTTCTTCCCCACATCACATCACTGTCCTGCTATTCTTCGAGATAAAAGGGAGTAACAAGTAAATCTGCTACAAAAGTAAATAGTACGTTGTATTAAGTTACGACGATTTAGGTTCTACCTTTGTATGTCTTCTAAATGCAGAAGCCGCTGAGGTCTTTCCGAGACAAGAATTGCTGATTGTGGGTGTAAGTAAGTAAAGAACAAATTTTTAATTCACAAAATCTTATTGATGAAGGTACACTAAACGCAGCCTATTACTAACAATATTATTGTAGCTACATAATAAGCAAAGTACACGTAAGTAATCCTATCCGGCTACGTGTCTAATACATGACATTAGAGAACTGACAAGGTTTTGCATTACCTAGTGACTAGAGGGTGAACAGGCGACATCACATTAACCCATTCGCAAGCAATGTATCGATTACCTTTACTTACTTAGTACGCAACTATCCAAAACCGGACATTCAATGTTTTCAGTCCGAGTACTTCCTTCGCGCATTCGGTCAACGAGTTTTCCGGACGCCGATGCATGCTTAACGGCGTATTAAGAATATCCCAACAGACTCTTGGAGGATGCTTGGACTTTGCTTGTGTAGCCCCGCGTAATCCACATGGTGTGGGGAGACGGGCCGGGTCGAGCAAAGGTCTAGGCCGTGTTCTGTTTTCGGTCATGACTCCTTGTTATGCCGGTGGAGTTGAAGTTGTACGTTGAGTATCGAAGTTGTTTGATCTTTTCGTGGTGGAAGGTTCAGAAGACAATGAGTTACAGGCCGCAATCATCACCCTTACTTTTTTTGCTTTTATCGCCTTTGATATGTGGGCGAGATGGCGAATCTTGGATAGTCGTACTCGAAATAGGAGTATTAGAGTGCCACAGATTTCTTCAACAGCACCCCGTATTCGCGAACGTCAGCTCACCATTTGGAATCAGGACGTTGCACATACCAGGGAATCGGAAACGACCAGGCACCTTTGTCGGTAAATAAGGAACATTCCGAATCATTCTTTGTAGATCGTCAAGAGCTGACAGTAGTGCGAAACAGGTCCAAGAAGATCTCGTCTCACTGATAGCTGGCCAGAGGCTTGGCGGGCCTTCCGATAGTGTTGCACCACAGCCGAAGGCCAAGGAGTACGTACGCATACAAAGTCGGAGTAAGAGCTTCAACCTAGTGACTGCTTTCCCACTAGGAAGAAACCATGATCGCACAACGTCTCAGAGGCCAAGGTACGAAACCTTGAGCGGGCGTTCGAGGAAGACTGAGATTTTGAGACGAAACGTCTTATGGGTACACTATGTTGCTTACTGCTGAGGGCGCATAATGCGACCCTCTTCAGATGACGTCGGTCGAGCTAGACACGCGATGACGGACGAACTGATCGTGATGTGCGGGGACTGGAGAAGACGGCGGGTCTACAGCAATGCCGACATTGACACAAAGATCCGCTCCTTGGTAGCGCCGGTCCGGGCCATTTACCGCAAGGAATACCTGGTGATTGTGTAAGGCTGGCCACAGAATTTGAGTTTGTGAAGCTTAAATATAAATTTCCGGATTTCGTGATTGGGTAGGGAATCGCAATGGTGCAGTGGGCTAGTAGGAAATGTAGTGATGATCGTGTGTCAAGATCCCCGAGCCACGTGCTGGAACATGATCATAGCGGAATGTGCGGCAGGAAAAGATCTATGAGAACCATTGCAGTAAGCCGTAATATCTAGGATGTGCTTATCTGGATATCGTAGGGTGGAAGGGCCCAAGGGGCTAGGTTCTCAGGCTACGCGTCGCGAAGCAATTGCCGAGCATCCAGGCGATCAACGTCGTAAGCAAGCCAATGTGTGATAAATTTCCGGTCAGTCATCGGCTGTGCACCTATATTTTGCATGGTGTTGCTGTTTGAGAAAGGCGTTGTGGCTGGTCTTAGTTGGTGCCCTTAAAGCTCCGGCGCCCCGTATACGTCAGACGACGGCTTCGCTCCCAGCATCAAGCCCGTAAGAGCTGTCACACGTACCGAGCAGACGTGAGCGACACCAGGATGGGTTTTTAGCAGCCTCACCGCTCGTTCCGCTCCAGTATCTAGCTGTGGGACTGGAAAGAACCGTGAGTGTTTCGGCGTTTCGGTGCTCGATACGTGTCGCTTATGCGATGCGGGAGGGCGATTGGTCACCACTGCGCGCCACAAAGTAATGGTATACATGGTCAGCATGTTTGTACAGGCTTGGAAGTCGTCATACATATTGCTGGGACAAGACGAGAGGAGTAATCATGATAGGAGAGGGTGGAAATTTCTAGGAATTTGAAGGGGAAAGATGACGGCTGGCCCTGGCGCTAGTGCAGATCTTCCGGAACGGAGGGTGGGGACTGAGCCATAGACTGAAAGACTTTCTATGGCCCCGTCCACACAATGCATAATGGTCGACCCGGAGAATGCCAGTTGCGCACTCGTCGTCCGCGCTTCATTCGGCTGGAGAAGCTTGTCGCGGTAGCTGCATAACAGCTTCGAACCTGAAACACCGTCTTTTTGCTGTGCTGCAGAGCTCGTCAGCCTTAGCCCCGGAGTCCCTCAGCCTTCATAACCACACTTACGCACTCCCGAATTGCAAACAAGTTCGCGCTGACGCCCGTCATCCTCTCGTCAACCTCTGAAGGACTATGCATTGCGCTTGCGACAAGACCAAATTCTTGATATCGCTAGGCCCGAGACTAAATGGCGAACAGCAAGTGAGTAATGGTATAGCTTCGCGAGCGGGTGGGGAAGCTGCCGCGCTCAAACAGAGCTGAACGCCTGCACAAGCGCAACGGGCCTTGACTAACCACCATCAGGTATGAATACGTTCGCTTATTCGAGCAGCCCGACACCTTACTGGCCAATACCTGGATTGTAGTGCGAATAGATGGTCGTGGTTTTTCCAAGTACGTCGACCTTCATTGTTCTTTCTTCCTTCTTTTCCCCCAAAGCTGGTAACTCTCGGCCGGGATATGCAGGTACCCGTAGTAGGGTTGCGTGAACGGACATCGCTGCCCCAGGCCAAACATTCCGGCTCTTGTACAACCTTAAGCGGCCGTCGTTAACAGTTTGCCGCTAGGTTCACAACCAAATACGAGTTCGTCAAGCCGAACGATAAGAATGGCTTGGACGTCATGAACGCCGCAGCCGAGGCTGTCATGCGTGAACTTCCCGACCTTGTACTCGCCTTCGGTAACAGCGACGAATATAGGTATGCCCTACTTCAATTCCTTGATTGGAGGATACCATGTTTGAGAAAGATTACAGTCCCATTGTGCATCCTCAAAACTGCTCGCGTGGTTTGTACATGGATTGGGGCGCATGTTTCAGAAGTCCACTGAGCTGACGTGGGCCGTAGTTTCGTCTTCCACAAGGACTGCGCCTTATTCGAGCGACGAGCCAGGTATGAACATATTCTCATTGGCGCAACTAGATTTTGCCGCACGTTTCTATTCGAGTACTGACCCGTGACTAGCAAGCTGACCACGACAATCGTCTCGACTTTCACTTCTTACTATGTGTATTCGTGGTCTAAATACTTTCCGGATAAGCCGCTCACTCCCCCTCTTCCCTCCTTCGATGGCCGTGCAGTTTGCTATCCGAGCGACTCCAATCTTCGGGATTACATGAGTTGGCGACAAGTTGACTGTAAGTAACACGCCATACCCGCGTCTTCCGTTTGTGTTTCGGATCCCTGCAATCTCCGCGAGTCCACTACCGATACCTGCAGTGGGGCTGACCCACGATCTAGGTCACATCAACAATCTATACAACACCACGTTCTGGACCCTTGTTCAGCAGGGTGGCATGGGAGCGCGTGAGGCGGAACAAAGGCTCAAGGGAACGGTATCGTCCGATAAGAACGAGATCCTGTTCAAGGAATTCGGCATAAACTACAACAAGGAGCCAGAGTGTTTCAAGAAAGGCACAGTTCTATATCGAGACGTAAGCGATGCTTGACTAAGATTGACATCCCGATCCAAGACATCTGACATTCATAGTTCTTTCCCCCGCCGCCTCCACCACCACCACCAGTCGAAGAGGCGTCAACACCCCTCTTTGCAGACTTTCCTACTCCACCGCTAGCTCAGCCAACTCCCAGAAGAACATCCAAGCACAAGATATCCCAATCGATTGAAAGGGCTATTCCACTGCTGCCAGATCAGGCCGATTTCACGACATCTCCAGGCCCTTGCGCTCGCCCGACATTTCTCTCGGCAGCATCAACTCCCTCGCCGCCGCCATCCCCGCCCGCAATGGAGAGATCAGCATTTCCTAACCCACTCCGGTCCAATCCTGTTAGTGCTCAAGGTAGCGCCAATGTCTCAGACTCGTCTCTCCCGCTTTCGCCGCCTTCGACTGCTACTTGGGCTACCAAATCTCACTCCAATGGCAAGCAACCACTGCCTTCTTTGATCCCGTTGCCTCTGTCTCCGCCAACTTTGAAACCAAGCACCAAGCCTCCACTCTCCTTGAACGCACCAAACCCGACGACACGCACAAATTTCTCTCCCACGACACCACAGCACGACTTCCCCGCCGACTTCCCGATTGCCGGATATCGTCATAATGGGATGTCGTCACTGAGCCGGGGATTCTCACACTCAGCTTCAGCTTCACTTGCGACATCACGACCATCACAGACCCAGTCTCCCACACTCAAGCGACGCTCACCCAGCCAGCCCTCACTCCCAACCTACATCGCCTCCAGTAGCAAGGCCCCTGTGGGACCACCATCCATCCCACTGCGCATGTCGAGCATACCGGCTAACAGCAAGCCGAGGAAGTTGTCGCTACCTGTCCATCGATCAACGAGTACGTTGAGAGCGACGAGGGGCGTCAATGATGAGAAAGAGCAGGGAGCCAGTGCCAGAGAGGCAGTATCGACACCACCTCGACGAGTCAGTCCACCAATACAAAAGAACAAGGCGCTACCAAGTCCGCCAATGAGTGCAGAGGAAGAGACGCGAACAAGAGAGAAGGTCATAGCCAGCAGTCCGAAGGGCACACCACCACGGAGAACGAGTGACTCGTCCAACAGGGGAGGCCAAGTCTGGACAGATGCCCAGGCCGCACATCCAGGCATCGCAGAACTCCATGCCATTTCCACACCAACACCAGCATCGGCTCCAGCTCCAGCCTCCGCCACTACACAAACGGCAGCTACATCCGCATCACTACAGTACCCATACTCCAGCCCCGACATCCACACACTCGCCTCTTCCGCAGCGTCACCAGCACCAAAATCGCAGCCATATCCCACAACACAGCCCTTCCCCAGCTTCAGTACCCCAAGCAACAGCAACATGCCTCCTCCACTCCCCAAAGCCAAAGCCCCGACGACATCAAGACCGACTACCGGCACCAGCACAAACACCAAGGACCGCAAACAGCGCAGCAGCTCATCCAAAGACAAGCAACCAGAGACCAAACCTCAAAGTAACGCCGAGAGCCACCCCGCACCCATGAGCCGCACGCAAAAGGAAAAAGACCGTAAGAAGAGGAGTAAAGCGACGGTGTTGATGGAGCATGTTGATATTATCAAAGATGAGTTTTGGGAACGACGACCTTGGATTCTGAGCGGGAAGGCGGGATGAGTTTGTGCGTGTGAGATGAGGAGGATGGCTATATAGAGATCCTCCTCGGGTCGGTTGTTTTCCTCGTGGGATGTATGATTATGGGATGATTGGATGATGTTGATGTATGATGAGATCAAGGGACGATGAATGTTGGGAGACAATCAGGAGGATGCAGAAGAGGATGATATGTTTTGTGTTTAGATGGAACTTGTATGGCATATATTCTGCCATATTTGTATACATTTGTAGATGGGATGATAGAAATATTGACCACCGAGACACCCCAGCGGACATTTTATGAGGCTGCTTTTGGCTCTATTTCATGCCGTTTCTTGGATCCTTCTTGCTCTTGAGGTGTGGGATTTGTCCGCTTTTCGCCTTCTGCCCTCACGATTGAATGCGCAGGTACCCCTTTTGCCAAGTCCATTGATCCTGTGTAGGCAGTCTAGTTTCCCACTCGGCCTGCCTTGACTCGGCCTCGGCAGTTGTCCTCCTGAGCAAGTCCCAGCATTCCTTCCTAGTATTTGACCTCTGGCAGATGATGCCTAGCCCAAGTAGAGCTCGCAGTTTCGTCTGGGCTGGGGCTCAAGCGGATGGAGGCTTTCGAAGCGCTATCTAGTCTGAGCTCGATGCGCTTGGCAGAGCACGGTATATGGTCTCGCAACCGCGCCTCTAGCTGCTGCCTTTACGCATACGGCGTTATTGCTTCTTAGCCGCCTTGTCGAGCTTCTTCTGCTTCTTGTCTGATTTCTTTTGTTTATTCACCTTGGATGCCTCGTCAGGCTCGGACGTGTTCTTTTCCGTCTTCTTCTGGATGCGACGGAGGACGTATTGCTCGAGCGTCTGGCCCTTTGCGGCTGCGCGTGTCTCGTATTCGACTTTTTCCGCAGGCTTTAGCTTCGCAAGCTTCTTAGCCACGGCGCCCGAGTCTTGTTTCGATGTTTTCAATGTAGACTCCTCATTCTTGGTCTTCTTGTTCCTTTTACTGACTGTTGCCTCTCTGTCATCCCGCTTGCGCTTGCTCTTTTTGTCCGATGTCTTTTCGGGCGCGTCGGTGTCGGAGGCAGAGGTTGGAGGCGTGTTGGCGCCGGACGAGGGGTTTGATACGTCAGTGGTGGCCGCCGACGTGTCTCCAATGGTTCCCCCTTCTGACTCGCCCTTGACGAAGAAGCCGTAGAGACCGCCGCGATAGATGCCCTGTGTGCGGATCTGGTCCAGCGTACTCTGCACATAGGTATTAGCCTGCCTGTATCCCTTTGCTGACGCGCACAAGGGCGCCTCTCAGGTCCGTACATCTTTACCAGTGCCTATGCTTTGCAGACTCTGGTCAAAGGCCCGCAGCCACCACTGATCGTCTGTTGTATGCGCCGCCTTCTTCTTGCCGAGTCCCAATTGATCGTTCTTGTGCGCAATGAGGAGCGGCTTCTTGATGCCGCGACCGGTCTTATCGAGAGAGTGACCGGAGCCCTGCCAGCCCTGCTTGCGCAGATATGCCTCGGCGTTCATTGCTGGTGCTGGTGAAGGTGAAGGAACATGGGAGACTTTCGCGCCAGGAAATTTTGGTGGGGAAGTTCTGGGCGTTAGCGCGCAATGCGGACCCCCGAACTGCGAGCTGCGAACCGCCCCGTCTTCAACACTGAACATGTCCCACCTCACCAGCCTTCGCAGTCTACAATTCCGCCTCACGCGTGGCCTTTAATCTTGAAAACCCTATTTCGGAAACGACATCTTGCGTTTTGTGCTTGGTGGTGCTTCCTGCTTGCGCTCTCGACTTTTGCTCAACGTCTCCCAACTACTACCTGTTCACCCCACACTGCGTTGTACAACAAAAGCCTCGGTTCATGACGGTTAGATAGGCATAGCCATCTTGAGCAATGATTTATTACAGTACAGATCAGCAACAGTATGCCTCCAGCCAGCCGGTGATCGTCAAGTGGACCAACGCTTCACATATCCCCTGAACCTCGTCCATGCGTATCCCAGAGGGATCCGTCGCAACTAGATATATTTACTCTGGCGCATTCTCGACACCGAAACCAGACCGAAAAGAAATAGTCTGGGATAACTTGCCGCATGTGCCGTCCATAAGTACCTTCTCACCGACCTTGGAGATCCCTGGCACCTGCGACGCTTAAAATTTTGAGACATATTCTCGTCAAGAGGCCGAGAGTCTGCTCGGGAGACACATGATGCTGCACTGGCAGGTTTCAGGGCTTGCTCGAAGCTGTCTTAGCCGATGGAAGCCTTCTAGGCTTCGAGCCCACATCACTGCATGTGGCTATATGCAGCACTTTACTGAGAGGATTCATCAACAATCCCATCTTCTGGTCCAGCTAAAAAGTAGGCGATATATTGACGCTTCCATGCACAGGCCAATTATCGTCAAATTCAATTTTGCATCCGATCACGCAATGCCGCTTATTGATGTTCGCATCAAATCGAAAGACTAGACCCGCACCATTCCGACTGAAAGAAGTGTGTCCGCTTCAATTTTGCCTCGGATTGAATGGTGTGGCAGCTAACAAACAAGACAACGTTATGTTGTAGTACTTGCATGTTCGAATGCTCCGACTGATCCCGCAGATTATACACAATGTACGTGGCAAGTTATACGTCTAGGCCTGCATTTCCAGAAGCAATGGGCATAGTAAAGCAGATGCCTGAGATGTCTCTGAGCATTCTCCTGGGTTCATTTTAGAGGCGGTAGAATATATGGACCCCTGACAGAAATGAACCCTATTTTGGACCGACATTTACAATCGCTGCACATATGAGTGTTTCCAGGACAACACAAATCCAGCTCTCTTGCTTCCAGAGAACGACAAGAGCTTTTGTGTATAGCTCAAGTACACTTGCAACTACCACATGAACAAATGCTGTATAGCATCCAAGTGAGTACGTAAAAACCTCGGCAGGGAGAACCAGATCTCCAGGGCGAATGTCGACAGCGAGGCGGTGAGACATATCTCATCCGAAGCAGGACGGGACCCCATCGTTTAATAATGAAATGGGAGTGACTGTCCACACATAAGGTAATGACAACGGACAGTCCCGCCCTATGATTTGCCACTGTCTGACAGCCAGACGCTACCCCAACAATAACGTGCTTCCGGCACCGTATTCCAAATACCATCCTTCTCAACAACTATATGGCCAAGCAGCCCTCCATCGCGGAGGAACACCCTCAAACCGACGAAAGCCGTACTAAACCCGGTAAGCCACGAGGAAAAGCTGGATGAAGTCATGTCAAAAGGGTCCGAGGCCGGGGGGTGCAAGGTTCGCAAAAGGGTTCGCGCGAGTCATTTAGCGCAGATGTCGTGCTCGCCCCATAGAAAACACCAAACGTCTCGATCGCCTCAACCTCATCACTAAATGGAAAAAAATTGGGCTCCAAGGCCGCGCGCCAAGGATCGCACTGCTTCTTGCTTGCCGTCATAAAACAATGTAGTTCTCTTCATCTAGACTGAGGCTTTTCTCCTCATCCTCATCACTTCGACGTTTTTTGTCTCTCTTTCTCTCTTGAGCAGCGTGTTGTCGTCATGTCTTCTGCTTCCTCCCTGTCTGGGCCTGATGGCTCGTCCATCAAGGGTTCTGGACCGTTTTTCCGCTCCGTACCGTTTCAGATCCTCGTAGCATGCGGTGTCTCGTTTACGGCTCCAGGAATGTGGGATGCGCTTGGAGGGCTTGGAGCCGGCGGTGCTGCCGAGCCCTACGCCGTTAGTGCAGCCAACGCTCTAGTATACGGACTCTTCGCTATCGTCTGTGTTGCTGCTGGAGCCATCAACAACCGCATTGGCCTGAAATACGGACTCGCCCTGGGCGCCATTGGATACCCTCTTTACGGCGCTGGTCTGTACACTAACAATGTATCCGCCAACACTTGGTTCATGCTGTTTGGATCCGCACTCTGCGGTATCAGTGCTGGGTTCTTCTGGGCTGCTGAAGCGGCCATCATCATCGGATATCCATCACCGGGAGACCGCGCTTTCTATCTCGCTATCTGGCAAACCGCAAAAGCACTTGGACCAATTGTAGGAGGATCCATCAACCTGGGTTTAAACGCGAACAAGAAGACTACCGGATCAGTATCCTCAACCACATACAT
>Ga0181466_1000046_pt1 | contig 31661 bp, 23 predicted proteins | sample InSIn4gowninarea_FD_119078 | JGI IMG/M metagenome (GOLD analysis project Ga0181466, IMG submission 119078) | Clean room microbial communities from NASA Spacecraft Assembly Facility at Jet Propulsion Laboratory, Pasadena, California, USA -... ... | reverse complement strand
GAAATAAATATAACGTAAAAATTAAACTTTATTTAATTATTTCTTTTTTTTGTAAATATGTTTTTAATTTTAATTTATTAGTCACCGCTCTTTACTATAACTTAGTTTTGCTGATTTTATTGTGTGGAAAGAATAATAAGTTCTCTTAATTTGCGCGCTTATACTATTTATGAAGACACTACTTTTCCTTACTGCTTTTTTTATTATTTCATCTTTTAGTTCTTTTTCTCAAATAGCCAAACGGACTTTGCAGCCCGGAGATATTTACCATTTACAAACGCTTAGCGATCCTAACGTTTCTCCGGATGGAGCCTGGGTTGCTTATACAGTAAGCACGCTTGACTCTGCCAAAGACAGGAAGAACTCAAACATCTGGATGGTAAGTATGGACGGAAAACAGGCTGTACAATTAACCAATAGTCCTGATAACGAAAGCAGTCCCCGGTGGAGCCCTGATGGAAAATATCTTTCATTTATATCTGGTCGCCAGGGAGAAATTGACCAGGTATGGCTGCTTGACAGGCGCGGCGGCGAAGGCGTGAAGCTAACTGATACAAAAGGCGATTTGGATGGCTATAGCTGGAGCCCGGATAGCAGGAAAATAGTGCTGGCAATGAAAGACCCGAAGGATACCTCAAAAAATAAACCGCCCAAACCTTATGTAATAAACAAATTCAGGTTTAAACAGGATATTAGCGGCTATCAATACGATACCAGCAGAACGCATTTGTACCTGTTTGATGTAGCAACAAAAAAAATAACACAACAATTAACTGCAGGCAGATATAGCGAAGCTGACCCTGCATGGAGCCCGGACGGAACCAAAATAGCTTTTGTTAGCAACCGCACCGAAGATCCCGACAGGAATGAAAACACGGATATCTGGATAGTTGACACAACAAAAGGATCAGCGCTAAAAAAGCTTACCACCTGGAACGGCGGCGACTCCGATCCTCAATGGAGCCCTGATGGCAAAACTATTGCTTATGTGCGCACTACATCTGACGCAACTTATGAAATGTACGACCAGACTTCGCTTTGTATTATAAATGCTACCGGCGGTGAACCCAAGCCATTGTCTTTGTCTTTAGATCGTCCTGTTTCTAATCCTGAATGGTCAGCCGACGGAAAAAGTATTGCAGTGCTGGTATCTGACGACCGGCAAAGATTTGTTGCCTCTTATGACGCAGCAAAAGGAACGATGAAAAAAATTGCAGGCGGAGACAGAAGTTTTAGTGCTGTAAAAGCAGCGCCAAAGGGCGCCTGGATAGCTTTTATGTCTGAGCCGCAATCGCCTCCGGCATTATATGCACTCGAAGGAACAAACGTGAGAAGACTTACAAGCTTGCAAAATACTTTTTTAGACTCTGTGGCATTGGCAACCGTTGAAAAGTTTACTTCAAAAAGCAAGGACGGAACGCTTGTATCGGGATTGATTTATTATCCGCCAAGTATGCCAAAACAGAAATTGCCTTTGATTTTTTACATTCATGGAGGGCCTACTGCACAGGATGAGCTGAGCTTTGACCTGACAAGGCAAATGTTTGCCGCACATGGTTATGCAGTGGCAGCAGTCAACTACCGCGGAAGCCTCGGACGGGGAATTGCATTTTCAAGAACCATATCAGGCAACTGGGGCAATAAAGAAGTGATGGACATACTTGGCGCAGCAGACTACCTGGTGGCGCAGGGTATTGCGGACTCAGCAAAAATGGCTATTTCAGGATGGAGTTATGGAGGAATACTAACTGATTATACCATTGCCTCGGATACACGGTTCAAAGTTGCAAGCAGCGGTGCAGGTGTGGCGGCGCCTTTGTCATTATACGGCGTTGACCAGTATATCAACCAATATATAAATGAAATAGGATTGCCCTGGAAAGACAACAATATTGAGAAATACCTGAAGTTGTCTTATCCTTTTCTGCATGCAGACAGGATAAAAACGCCGACACAGTTCATGGTGGGTGAAAAAGATTTTAATGTACCCGCAGCAGGAAGCGAACAAATGTACCAGGCACTGCGCTCACTCGATATTCCTACAGAGCTCATAATTTATCCGGGCCAGTTTCATGGTTTCACACGGCCCGGTTTTATAAAAGACCGATTTGAACGTTATTTTGCCTGGTTTGATAAATATCTGAAGGCAGGAAAACAATAAAAGCAACAAACATTTGAAGAAATGCTTTTTTGAGAAAAAAACTGAAAATTAATATTTAATGTAATAATTATCTTTTCCCTTCCTTTTTTATGATATTTTCTGTAGGAAATATTTTACAAAAAATGTAAGTAACGGAAAACTATGCAATACTTGTGGTGGCCGTTGCAAAATTTAAAATATGCTCAGGTTTTCCAATACTTTGAAACTGTATAGAAATTTATATTTTTCTACTTTGCGCCCCTCTGCGTTGTCTTTTTCTCTGTGATTTCTGCGTAAGAACAATTTTAACCACAGAGAAAATACAATTAAGTTATTTTTCAAAATAATTCTATACAGCTTCTTAGCCTATTTGGCAATTTTAACCTAATTAAAAATTAAAATAAACTATAGAGAGAGGATATAAGAGAGAAAAAAATATAGAAACTATTGAAAAACAATTTATTATTCTAATATATTCATATAGTCATTTTCTGTCACTTTTTCAGTATCAAACCCTTATCTTTGCCGCTCTAAAAAATTTCGTAAACCCTCACTCGTATGCAACTGAAAGGTTTGGTGAAGATTTTTGCTATTGCATTAATCCTGATTTGCTTGTACCAGCTAAGTTTTACATGGTTTGTCCGCAACCATGAAAGTAACATGGAAGAAAGAGCGGACAGATGGTTAAAAGCTAATTTTCCAACTCCGGAACAAAAATATGCCGGTAACAAAAGAATTGCAGTCCCTCTATGCCGACACGCTCAATACGCTTAGAAGAACACGCCTGCAACGCCTGCTCGACAGCACTAAAAATGATAAAATATTTTTAGGCCTGGCAAGTTATCAATATGCAAAAAACCAGGAACTAACGTATGGACTGGATTTGCAGGGCGGAATGAACGTTACTATGGAAGTTGGTCTTGATGGCCTGATCAGGTCTCTTTCAGGCTACAATCGCGATGTTAATTTCAATAAAGCGCTTGCCGCTGCTAACCAAAGAAAAGCAAACAGTGGTGCAGATTATATTACTTTATTTGCTGAAGAATATAGAAAACTTAATCCTAACGGAAATCTTGCTTCTGTTTTTGCTGCAGCCAGCAACAGGCGGATCACTTATCAAAGCAGTGATGCACAGGTGTTGGATTATATCAGGAGCGAGGCAAAAGGTGCTGTGAAAAACACCTTTAATATTCTTCGTACCCGTATTGATAAATTTGGCGTAACCCAGTCAAATATCAATCTTGACGAAAACAAAGGCATTATAACTGTTGAACTTCCCGGAGTTACCGATCCTGAAAGGGTCAGAAGATACTTGCAGTCAACAGCTAACCTGCAGTTTTTTGAATTGTATAACCTGGGAGAAATTTACACTTCTTACCAGGCAGCAGAAAAAGCGCTTGCAGCTAATTTAAACGGGATTTCGGCAACAGACACGGTTGCAAACAAAACAGATACTGCTGCTACAGCCGTTGCAAAAGCGGTTGATACTACAAAAACTGCTACTTTAAGTGCTTTAGACAGCAGTAAAACCGCTAAAACACCTTCTGCCGCAACAGCAAAAAACCAGAACCCTATCAGTTCTATCATGCAGTTGATACAGCCGCAGCAAGGCAAAAACGGCCAGCTTCAGTTTTCAGCTCCGATTGGCTATATTCAAACAAAGGATACCGGCACTTTCAGCAGTTATATGCAAATGGATATTGTGAAAAGTAAGTTTCCTTCAAATCTTGCCTTTATGTACGGCAAGCCTGAGTCTGACGATCCCAAGGCTTCTAACATTTTAGCGGTATATGCTGTAAAAACGATAGAAGGTGGTGCAGCAACAGCTAAGCTGGAAGGCGAACATGTAAGCGACTCCCGGCAGGATTACGATGAGCGCGGGCGTGTGGCTATTAAGATGAACATGGATAAAGTGGGCGAAAGGATCTGGGCTAAGATGACCGGTGATAATGTAGGTAAACCGATAGCAATTGTAATGGATAACATTGTTTACAGCGCACCTTTTGTAAACGGCGTTATTCCTAACGGAAGCTCAGAGATTACCGGCAGCTTTTCATTGACCGAGGCCCAGGACTTAGCAGACATTCTTAAGAGCGGTAAATTACCGGCTCCGGCAAGAATAGTCCAGGAGCAGGTTGTAGGGCCTACTTTGGGCCAAGATGCTGTTCATGGCGGAACTACAGCCTTTGTGGTAGCGTTTATTATCATTTTCGCCCTCATGCTTATTTACTTTAATACTGCAGGATGGGTTGCTAATATTGCTTTGATATTAAACCTTTTATTTACTATCGGTATTTTGGCGGCGCTTGGCGCTTCGTTAACGGCTGCCGGTATTGCCGGTCTTGTACTGACTATTGGCCTGGCAGTTGATACCAACGTAATCATCTTTGAAAGAATTAAAGAAGAACTGTCCCGTGGTAAAAATTACCAGTTAGCCGTCAATGATGGCTACAAGCGTTCTTATGCGCCTGTGGTGGACGCCCACGTTACTACTATGCTTACCGCACTTATCCTCTTCTATTTTGGATTGGGCCCGGTTTTAGGTTTTGCTACCACTCAAATCCTAGGTATTCTTCTATCGCTCTTTTGTGGTATTCTTATATCAAGATTGATCTCTGACTGGTACACTAATAAGAACCGTCACTTTGAATACTTCACCGGAATCAGCCGTAAAATTTTCAAACATGCAGCTTTCAAATTTATTGAATATCGCAAGATTGCTTATGGCATTTCTGTAGTTGTTTTGCTGCTGGGTATTGGCTCATTCTTTCATGGTTTTGATGAAGGCGTTGAGTTTAGCGGCGGGCGTAGCTATACAGTGAAATTTGACAGGCCCGTTGAGCATGACAATATCATGAATTCTTTAAAACAGGTTTATGGCGAATATCCTGTGGTAAAAAGTATCGGCTCAAACAGACAGTGGAATATTACTACCTCTTACAAGATCAAGGAAACAGGTAATAATATTGATTCTTTGGTTGAATATAAATTATTCCAGGGATTAAAAAATTATCTTCCACAAGGATTAAGCTACAGAGAGTTTGATACGCGTTACAAGCAAAGCTCGCAAACTGTTTTACCTACCATTTCGGATGATTTGAAAACAGGAGCCAAAACAGCAACTATTGTCTCTTTGTTAGCTATTTGTTTGTATATATTTATCCGTTTCCGCGACTGGAGATATTCGCTCGGAACGATTGTGGCATTATTGCACGACGTATTTGTTACCCTTGCAGTATTTAGTTTCCTAAGAGGCGTTGTTCCTTTTCCATTGGAAATAGACCAGCACTTTATTGCGGCTATTCTTACTGTTATTGGTTTCTCCATGAATGATACGGTGATTGTATTCGACCGTATCCGTGAGGACAGCCGTTTGATGGAAAATACCGATAAAGGAACTATAATTAACAAAGCCATTAATGAAACACTTAGTCGTACAATTATGACTTCTCTGACTGTGTTTCTGACTATTTTGTCGCTGTTTATTTTTGGTGGTGAAGTAACCCGCGGTTTTGCTTTTGCAATGCTGATAGGTGTTATCACGGGTACTTACTCCTCTATCTTTGTTGCTGCACCAATTCTTATGGATTTTGCAAAAGACAAACCTTTGGGAGCGGCCGACAAAGTTGAAACAAAAACAACAGCCTCGCCTGTAAAAGCAAGAGCAATATAATTTTCCTGTAGTTTCTTTTTAATGAACAGCCATACTTTTTAGTACGGCTGTTTTTATTTAAACATAGCCGTTTTTCTAAGGCGTGGCATAATATAAATCCTTTTTACACTGATAATATATTTTTCTAATGGTTAAGTGTTACTAACGTCTGACTTTCAACTTCAAACAAACATAAATTGTGTTAATGTATATAACAATGTTCTTTCACAAAGTTCTTACACCTTCTTAAATTAACATCTTTTCAATGCTTATAGGACAGAACTTTGTAGTCTTATTTAAATGAAAGGATTACGCTTACATATTGCCCGCATCATAACACTGGTTGTTGCACTGCAGATCATCAATTTTGGTTTGTTTGCGCAAGACTTTCAGTCTTTGGCAGCTTCTTCCATCACTCCTGAACTAAACATTATAAACAGCATTGATGAGTATGTAGCAGAAGTCGTTCTTCATCACAAAGACGCTGTACCAGAGAATAATAAGCATCCCCAAAAAGATTTACAAATTCATAAACATATCGAGTTCAAATTGATTGCGATCCCTAAACCGGCGTCTCTTTCAGTTACCCAGCTCGTTTATCACAATAGACCAACTTCGCTTGTCAAAGGTTATAGCTATCTCTTTTGTAAAAACGTAATTCCTCCTCCTCCCAAAGCTTAAGGTCAGGATACTTGCATTTCGACAAAACCACGTCGTCATGCCCGTTCAATTATTTACAAAATAAGACTAATTACAGGCGGAAAAAGCAATAGCTGTCTCACCGGTAATATAGTTCCTGATTTACATTTTATTACTCTTAACTAAAATGAAAACTAAGCTTTTAAAGCAGTCAGTTTTGCCTGGCTTGCTGTTTATACTGCTCCATGTAACAGTGCATGCGCAGGATTCATTACATATTACATTACCTGAAGCTGAAAAAAGATTTTCTGACAAAAACTTATCACTTCTCTCTGAAAAATACAATATCAATATTGCACAGGCTCAGATTATTCAGGCCAGACTGCATATTAATCCAAACATACAATTTACCGGAAATATCTATAACCCGGAGCAAAAAAAGTATTTTGATGTCAGCAATAAAACAGGTGAATACATTGTTGGTGCCCAGCAATTAATACTGCTTGCGGGCAAACGCAACAAACAAATACAACTTGCAGAAACTAATGCAAATTTGGCACAAAACAGATTTTTTGATTTGCTGCGCACCTTACGTTTCACTCTGCGAAGCGATTTTTTTCAGGCATATTTTCTTCAAAATTCTATTAATGCTTACGAAGTGCAAATCACCGCTTTAGACAGTCTCAACAGTACTTATGAAAAGTTGCTGGGCAAAGGTGTGGTTACCTTAAAAGACGCAGTGCGCATTAAAGCGCTGTTGTATAGTTTAAGGGCAGAACAAACATCACTTCAAAATCAGTTTAACGACGCCGAAGCTGAGATTCAGCTGTTACTGCAAGATGACAATACTTGGTTCATTCCTGTTTCCGGCATAAATGTAACAACCGTTCCGTCTGTAAAAAATTATCCGCTACAAACTTTGGTTGATACCGCTTTTGCAAACCGGTACGACATTAAAATAGCCCAAAACAATTTATTATACGATCAGCAAAACTACAATTTGCAAAAAGCCCTGGCAGTTCCCGATCTTACCACTGGCGCTTCCTTCGATAAAAGAGGAAGCTTTGTTGAAAGCGCATCATTTTTTAACCTCGCTATAGACCTTCCATTCAATCGAAACCAGGGAAACATCAGGGCTGCAAAAAGCAGTATAGAACAAAGCAAAGTGTTGTTGAACCAACAACACTTTGTAGTAGAGAATGACGTACAAAAAGCTTACACAAAAGCTTTGAACACAGACAAAATGCTTTCTTCGATTGATCCGGGCTTTAATACAGATTTTGAACAGTTGTTACGAAGCATAACTACAAATTTCCAGAAAAGAAATATAAGTATGCTCGAGTTCACCGATTTCTATGAATCATATAAACAGAACGTTCTGCAGTTAAACCAACTTCAAAACGATAGGATACAAGCAATCGAAACATTAAATTTTGCTGTAGGTAAACCTCTCTTTAACTATTAATATAAACAATAATGAAAACGATAAAATTACTATTCAGCTTATTGTTTACTGCGTATGTTTTATCCTCCTGCAGTAATGCTGACTCTGAAGGGGTAACTCCCGAGAATTACACTGCCATTTCAGACAGTATAATGAGAACGCTGCAGACTTCACCGGCTGTAGCCGAAGACGAAGCGGAAGTAATAAAACTGAATGGAAAAATTCAGCCTAATGATGCTTTGCAGGCGAAAGTATATGCGCTGGTAAGCGGCAAAATAAAATCGGTAAATGCAGAATTGGGCGACTATGTAAAAAAAGGACAGCAATTAGCCGTTATTCAAAGTACGGAAGTGGCTGGCACTTCAAATGACTTGTCACTGGCGCAATCTGATGTTGCTTTAACCAAAAAAAGCCTGCAAACGACTCAGGATTTGTACGATGGAAAACTGGCTACAGAGCAGGATCTGATAAATGCAAAAGTTGCATATAACAAAGCCGAGTCAGAGCTGAACCGGGCAAGACAGGTGTCTGCAATAACCGGTGGAAAAAGTTCTGCTTATATTCTTACTGCTCCCTTGTCGGGATACGTAATTGAAAAAAACATTACAAATAATTCTGAAGTTAGGAATGATAATAATACCGATCTTTTTGCGATAGCCGATTTATCAAAGGTGTGGGTGATAGCAAACGTGTATGAGGCAGATATGAATAACATCGCGCTGGGCGATGAGGTAAAAGTAAACACGCTTGCCGATCCCCAAAACGATTATTCGGGCAAAATAGATAAAATCTACAATGTGCTCGACCCCAGCACGCGCACTATGAAGGTTCGCATCAGCATGAACAATCCTAACGGTGAATTGAAGCCGGAAATGTTTGCAACGGTAACAGTAAGCGGTAAACCTTCTGCCAACAAAGTTTTAACTATTCCGTCGCAGGCCATAGTACTTGACAACAGTAATAACTATGTTGTCGTAAAAGACAGCGCTAACAAACTGCAGATAAGACAAATAGAAATTATAAAAAGAGTAGATCCGAAAGCATATGTTACAGGAGTTAACCCTGGTGAACAAGTGGTAACCAATTCACAGGTATTTCTGTACCAGGCATTAAATACTAAATAGAAAAAAGAAATCATGTTTAAAGCCATAAAAAAAATAATTGCCTTTTCATTAAAAAACAGGCTGTTTATATTTTTAGCAACCCTTATTTTAATTATTGCGGGAGTAATTGCTTTTGAAAAAATACCTATTGAAGCATTTCCTGATGTTACAAACACTGAGATTACCATCATCACCCAATGGCCGGGAAGAAGCGCAGAAGAAGTGGAAAAGCTCGTGACTATACCAATAGAAGTAGCCATGAACCCCACACAGAAAAAAACCTCTGTAAGATCAACAACAGTTTTTGGCCTTTCTGTAGTAAAAATAATTTTTGATGATGATGTAGATGATCCTTTTGCGAGGCAGCAGGTAAACAATCTGATACGTGAAGTGTCATTACCCGAAGGCGCCGAACCAGACATTCAGCCACCTACAGGGCCGACCGGAGAAATTTTTCGTTACACACTTAAAAGTGCCACAAAAACTGCACAGGAGCTCAAAACCATCCAGGACTGGGTAATAGAAAGACAGTTTCTCGGCGTGCCGGGAGTTGGCGATGTAGTAAGTTTTGGCGGTGAAGTAAAAACCTATGAAATTAAAGTAAATCCTGTAAAGCTTGCTTCGTATGGCATCAGTCCGCTCGATGTATATAATGCTGCTTCCAAAAGTAATATTAACGTGGGCGGAGATGTGATTGTTGATAACTCACAGGCGTATGTGGTAAGAGGAATTGGATTGATAAACAACGCGGAAGAAATTGGAAATATTATTGTTGATAACATAAATGGTACGCCAATACTGGTAAAAGATGTTGCAGACTTCGGCGTGTCAAGCCTTCCAAGGTTAGGACAGGTGGGCCGCGATAAGCAAAACGATGCCGTGGAAGGAATAATTGTAATGCGCAAAGGAGAAAACCCAAGCGAAGTAATTAAAAGAGTAGAACAAAAAATAGATTACCTCAATCAAAAAGTTTTGCCTCCTGATGTGCAAATCAGCACCTTTTATAACCGCGACGACCTGATCCATTTTGCCACGCATACCGTGTTGCACAACATGATGGAAGGGATCATTTTTGTAACAGTCATTGTATTTATTTTTATGGCAGACTGGCGCACAACTGTTATAGTGGCCATCGTTATTCCCCTGGCATTGCTGTTTGCTTTTATTTGTCTGAGGCTAAAAGGGATGAGCGCAAATCTTCTTTCGATGGGCGCTATAGACTTTGGCATTATCATAGACGGAGCTGTGGTGATGGTGGAAGGAATATTTGTATTGCTCGACCGCAAAGCCAACGAAGTGGGAATGGAAAAGTTCAACAAACTTTCGAAATTAGGTTTGATTAAAAACACGGGCGGAGAGTTAGGAAAAGCGATTTTTTTCTCAAAACTGATTATTATAGCAGCTTTGCTTCCCATTTTCTCTTTTCAAAAAGTTGAGGGGAAAATGTTTTCACCGCTTGCATGGACTTTAGGTTTTGCTTTATTAGGTGCCTTGATTCTTACACTTACACTTGTGCCGCTACTAAGCAGTATTTTGCTTAGAAAGAATGTAAGAGAAAAACACAACCGCTTTGTAGAAGCCATAACAAACGGGGTATTAAGCATGTTTTCAAAAGTGTATCATCACAAAAGAATTGCACTTTTAACAGCAGCAGCGGTAGTGGCTGTCGGCTTTTTTTCTTTTAAATTTCTTGGAACTGAGTTTTTGCCGGAGTTGGATGAAGGGGCAATTTATATTCGTGCCACATGCCCGCTAAGTGTGTCTCTTAATGACTCTAAAGAGATCGCAAACAGGATGAGAACAATGATACATGCTTTTCCTGAAGTAAAACAGGTAATATCGCAAACAGGCCGGCCAAACGATGGCACAGATGCTACCGGCTTTTACAATATAGAATTTCACGTAGATATTTACCCGAAAGATCAATGGAAAAGCGGCCTGAGCAAAGAGCAGCTAATTGATCAGATGCAAAAAAAACTGAGCGTTTTTCCAGGTATCGATCTCAATTTTTCTCAGCCAATTATGGATAACGTAGAAGAAGCGGTTTCGGGTGTAAAAGGATCATTGAGTGTAAAAATATATGGAGACAGTCTGCCCTATATGGAGCATACAGCAGATAAAGTGTATGATGTAATGAGGAACATAAAAGGTGTGGAGGATTTGGGGGTAATAAAAAACATAGGCCAGCCTGAATTACGGATAGACTTAGACCAAAACAAGATGGCCTTATATGGCGTAACGACTGCCGATGCCAATGCGATCATAGAAATGGCAATTGGCGGTAAAGGCGTATCGCAGATTTTTGAAGGTGAGAAAAGGTTTCAGTTAAGATTGAGGTATGAAGAAGAATACCGCAACAACGCAGAGGCAATCAGTAACTTGCTGGTGCCGACAATGAGAGGTTCGCAGGTACCTCTAAAGGACATCGCTACAATACAAAGGCTTGACGGACCAAGTATTATTTTCAGAGACGACAATCAGCGATACAGTGCAGTTAAGTTTTCTGTGCGCGGAAGAGATATGGGAAGCACAGTTGAAGAAGCGCAGGCAAAAGTAAACAATGCAGTAAAATTAAATAAAGGTTATGAAATGCAGTGGGCCGGCGATTTCGAAAACCAGCAGCGGGCCTCAAAGCGGTTGGGGGAAGTGGTGCCGGTAAGCTTACTGATAATCTTTTTGATACTGTTTACCATGTTTGGCAATGTAAAAGATGCAGGAATGGTATTGCTGAATGTACCATTCGCAATTATCGGCGGCATTGGCGCGCTGCTAATATCAGGAACCAATTTCAGCATTTCTGCCGGTATTGGCTTTATTGCCTTGTTTGGCATTTGCATTCAAAACGGAGTAATATTAATATCGGTTTTTAAAAATAACCTGCAAAAAATTAAAAGACATGAATTTCACCACAATTCCTTAGAAATTGCCATTCGTGACGGAGTCAGGGAAAGAGTGCGGCCTGTGGTTATGACAGCACTCATGGCGGCCATTGGTTTAATGCCTGCAGCATTATCCCATGGAATAGGCTCAGAAACATCTAAACCTTTGGCTATTGTGGTGATCGGCGGCCTGGTTACAGCGACAATATTAACCTTGCTCGTTTTCCCATTATTTTTCTATGTTGGTTATAGAAAAGTAGGTCAGCAAATGAATTAGAGCTAAAGTGATCTTTAAGAAAAGCCACCACAGAACGGTGGCTTTTCTTATTTAAAAATTTTAAACTATCGCAAGTAAGGGTCTTTCGATTGAAATTCATCCTCAAAATCACCTGGTTGTACTGCAATTATTACAATTGTTAAAAGAGACAGAATTGCTTGAAACAAATGCGTTTAACGTATTTTTGTACTGAACTGTATTACCAACACCAATAAATACGCTCATATTTCGTTTTATTGTAGAAATAAAATCTGTAAAAACCCTAAAAAAAATTGACGAACTCCCCAAGTTTTATACATTTTAATAATTCTGAAACACCAGCTACTTTTGGTTGTTCATTTTACTGTTCTGATTTTATTAGCGATTTCATTCTTAATAGTAGTTGTCACGGCCAGATGTAAGAATAGATTTAGTAGTGAAAAAAATTTATTTACATATCGCCCGCCTGGCTATCTTAATAGCTGCCCTGCAAGTGCTCAATATCGGATTGTTTGTTCAGGATTTTCAGCAGTTACCTTCATCATCTTCGTCAATTTCTGAAAATAATATAATAAATTCTGTTTTCGAATACGTGTCTGAAGTTGTATTTGAAAATGTAAATGCAGTACCTGAGCATAACAATAATGCGGATAAGAATTTCCAGACAAACAAGCATTTTACGATTAAAATGGTTCAACTCAAACAATATAAGTTGACCATTAATTCTTTTGCTTTCATATCAAAACAAAACTTTCCCCTTACAGATACGTACTCGTATCTCTTCTTCAACGAAATAAATCCTCCTCCGCCCAAGGCGTAAATACTTATTCCGTTTTTTCTTTTTAATTAAATAAAGCTCTTATATAGCCTTTTTTATTGAACAACTTTTTTGTCTTTGGCAATAAAGACAGTCATTTTTTCTTTTATACTAAAACAAATTCACTTTTATGCTTACTACCTGTAAGCCTGCTATTTTACGCATGTTTATGACTTTGTGTTGCGCAATTGTTATAATCAGCAACGCATGTGCCCAGGCAACTGCTCAGGATACTTTATCGCTAAACCTTGCACAAGCCGAGCAACAATTTTTACAAAAAAACCTTACTTTACTCGCCGGTCATTATAATGTAAATGCAGACAGGGCTTTAATAGACCAGGCCAAAGTTTGGGATAACCCTGTTTTAAGTACAGATCAGAATGTATATGCCAACGGAAATTTTTTCAACCACGGAAAAGATGTGTACGGGCAACCGCAGGGGCAGATATATATACAACTGAGTCAATTAATACGAACAGCCGGAAAAAGATCAAAACAAATTGATATGGCTGTCACCAATGCCGAAATGAGCGAACTGCAGTTGCAGGACGTTTTGCGCAATCTGAAATACCAGTTGCGCACAGATTATTTTACAATTTCTCAATTGTATTCCATACAGCAGATTTACAACCAGGAATTGCAGGAAATGAACCGTTTGCTCACGGGCATGGAAGCACAATTAAAAGCCGGCAATATTGCGCAAAGAGAATACCTGCGCGTTCAGGCGCTTGTGATCTCTTTGCAACAGGATATTACAGAGAATAACCGCGACCTTAGCAACAGCGAAGCAGAATTAAAAACGCTGCTGCAGGTTACGGGAAACACATTTATAAAACCTGCAGATTCACTTGCATTTCCTACTTTTCGGCCCCCTGCGTTAGATCAACTGGTAGCGGCAGCAAAGGTAAATAATGCTGCTTTCAGGCTGCAGCAAAAGCAGGTATTGTATCAGCAACAAAACCTCGCATACCAGAAGGCATTAAGATCTCCCGATGTGACTGTCGGCCCGGAATATGACCGCGCAAGCAATTACGCACCTAATTATGTTGGTCTTGCTTTATCACTTCCATTGCCGGTTTTTAACAAGAACAAGGGAAATATAAAGGCGGCAGAATTTTCAATTCAGCAGGAGCAAACTTCAGCGCAGCAACTGGAAACGGAACTAAGCAACAATGTGGTGAACGCTTATAACAAGCTGATGTTTACTCAGCAACAAAACAGCGGTACTCAAAGTGATTTCTATGCCAGCTATCAAAAAATGTTTACCAATATGCTGCAGAGCTACAGGCAACGGCAGCTAAGCCTTTTGGAATTTATAGATTTTTTTGAAACATTTAAAGATGCAAACATACGCTTGCGTCAACAGCAGTTAAACCTGCAACTGGCAAAAGAAGAATTGAATTTTCAGGCAGGAACCGACATTTTAAAATAATTAAAAACACTTAGTAAATTATTAATATTGTGAAACGTAAAAACATTCTTTTTTTATTCATTATCGCAGCCGGCTTGGTCACTTCCTGCAAGAGAAAAGAAATAGCCGATGAAGGACCAAAAAGGTTTTGTATCAGCGATACTATGGCCAGGATGATAACCATAGACAGCGTATCGCTCAATAATATTACCAATGAAATATCACTAAGCGGCGAAGTAAGCTTTGACGAAAATAAGGTAATAAAGATCTTTCCGCGCAGCAGTGGCCAGGTTATAGAATCCAAAGTTTCTTTTGGTGATAAAGTGCAGAAAGGCCAGGTGCTTGCAGTGATAAGAAGCGCAGATGTTGCAGGAAGCTACAGTGATCTTAGCTCGACAGAAGCAGATATCGCTATTGCAAAAAGGCAAATGGATAATGAAGAAAGCCTTTTTAAAAACGGCATTTCCAGCGAGCGGGAATATACAGAGGCTAAAGAAAATTACCAGAAGGCGCTTGCTGCAAGAGCCAAAATTCAATCAACGCTGAATATAAATGGCGGCAGCAGAACAACTGCGGGCGGCACTTACGTGCTTACCTCTCCCATCAGCGGATATATTGTGGAAAAGAAAGTAAATGCAGGAAGTTTTATACGACAGGATATGGGCGACAATCTTTTTACCATCAGCGATCTGAAAGATGTGTGGGTGATGGCAAATGTTTTTGAAGCCGACATTCCCAAAGTGAAGGAAGGATATCCTGTAAAGGTGACTACGCTTGCTTACCCCGACAAAGTTTTTAACGGGCGTGTAGATAAGGTGAGCGAAGTGCTCGACCCGGAAAACAAGGCGCTGAAAGTGCGGATAAAACTGGAAAATGAAGGCTTATTATTAAAGCCCGAAATGTTTACAAGAGTTATTGTAACCAACGAGGAAAACACTAAAGCAACCTGCATTCCATCATCGGCTGTGGTGGAAGAAAGCGGGAAAACGTATGTGATAGTGTACAATAGCGACTGCGACCTGAAGGTGCAGGAAGTGGATGTTTTGAAAGAAGTTGGCGACAAAACCTTTATTAATTCAGGCGTGAGCCCGGGCCAGCGGCTGATCGGGAGAAATGCGTTGCTGCTGTACGACCAGTTTACCGACAATGAGTAGCTGTTGAAATTTTCTTTATAGAAATGAAGAAAATATTGGCTTTTACCAAAAAAGCTGTTTAAAAATTTCAGATCAAAGATGCACTAAGAACAAAAGATGCACAATGAGATGCGGATGAACGAAATGCGACGCAACGATGATGCATGAAGAACAAATGCCGGTACCAAAAAAAATAAAATAGTTCACGGAAAATTAGTTTTGGGGGAACCGGCAGATGAATTACTATGTAACATCGTTGTGTCACTCACTTGTACAGTAACAATTCTTTTCGGCATAAAAAACGAAAATTCTCTTTTTTATCAAATTAATTAAACTTCTTATGAAAAAAGAAGTTGGCAGAAGACCGTTATGAATAAATTCATTAAAAGTATCATACATTTTTCACTCAGGCACCGGTACCTTGTTTTCTTTCTTACTGCGGTGCTTGCAGTTATAGGTTTTGTAAGTTACAGAAACACGCCTATCGAAACCTTTCCTGATGTTACAAACACCCAGATTATCATTATTGCACAGTGGCCGGGAAGAAGTGCCGAAGAAGTGGAAAAATTTATATCGATTCCACTGGAAACAGTGCTAAATAGCGTACAAAAAAAATCGAACCTGCGCAGTACGTCTGCTTTCGGGCTTTGCTATATCCGTATCATTTTCGACGATGATGTGGACGATGCATTTGCGCGCCAGCAGGTATTGAGCCGCCTGGGGAGCGCCGATTTGCCCGAAGGGATAAAACCTGAGGTGCAGCCTCCGTACGGACCGACCGGAGAAATTTACCGTTATACGCTGCAAAGCAAAACAAAAGACATTCGCGAACTGAGCACAATTCAGCAATGGGTGCTTGACCGGCAGTTTAAATCAGTGCCGGGCGTGGCAGATGTAAACAGCTTTGGAGGTGAAGAAAAAAGCTATGAAATAAGTACAAATCCTGAATACCTTGTCAAGTACGGCCTTACATCGTTAGACGTGTATAACGCGGTTGCGAAAAGCAATGTGAACGTAGGCGGTGATGTGATAGAAAAAAACGGGCAGGCTTATGTGGTAAGAGGTATCGGACTGCTGAATAACGTAGACGACATTAAAGACATTATTGTTACAAAGGTGAATGGTGTGCCCATATTGGTGAGAAATGTGGGAGATGTGATTGAGACCGGAAAGCCACGCCTTGGAAAAGTGTCGCGGGACAACCAGGAAGATGTGATAGAGGGCATTATTGTAATGCGCAAAGGCGAAAACCCCGGTGAGGTGCTTCAAAGGATAAGGGACAAAGTGAAAGACCTGAACGAAAACATTTTACCCCGCGATGTAAAGATCAACACTTTTTACGACCGTACCAACCTGATGGATTTTGCCCAGGAAACGGTTATTCATAACCTTATCGAAGGCATTGTTCTGGTTACGGTCATTGTCTTTTTGTTTATGGCCGACTGGCGCACCACTTTAACTGTTAGCATCATTATTCCGTTGTCTTTGCTGTTTGCCTTTATGTGTATGCGTATGAAAGGCATGACTGCTAACCTGCTGAGCATGGGCGCTGTAGACTTTGGTATAATCATAGATGGCGCCGTGGTGATGGTGGAAGGACTTTTTGTTGCCCTGGATGAAAGGGCGAGAGAAGTGGGCATGGAACGGTTTAATAAGTTGGCAAAGCTGGGCTTGTTTAAGCAGGTGGGAAGCGAAATGGGAAAAGCCATTTTCTTCTCCAAAATTATCATTCTCACTTGCCTTGTTCCCATTTTTGCTTTTCAGAAAGTAGAAGGAAAAATGTTTTCACCGCTTGCGTACACTTTAGGTTTTGCACTGCTGGGGGCGCTCATTTTCACACTTACATTAGTGCCTGCATTATCAAGTATTTTACTCAGAAAAAATGTAAGGGAAAAGCATAATCCTATAGTACTTTTCTTTGAAAATGGTATTTCCAAAATGTTTCGGAAAACATATAAATACCCGAAAACAAGTTTGCTTGTTGCTGTGATAGTAATGGCCTTGACCTTTTTTTCAGCAAAGTTTTTAGGCACTGAATTTTTGCCCGAGCTGGATGAAGGAGCTTTGTGGGTGGAAAGTGAATTGCCTATGAGTGCGAGTTTGCCGCAGGCGGTAGAAATTTCAAATAAAATGATTGCAATCATCAGAAAATTTCCCGAGGTGAAGCAAACACTTTCTCAAATGGGCCGGACAAACGACGGAACAGATCCGAAAGGATTTTTCAACGTTCAAATTCAGGTAGATCTGAAACCAAGAGACCAATGGAGAAAAGGCGTTCGTGAAGAAGCGCTGATAGACAGCATGAACAGGCAGCTTGAAAAAATTCCCGGAGTAACTTACAATTATTCGCAGCCCATCAGGGACAACGTAGAGGAAGCTGTTGCCGGGGTGAATGCTGCTATGGCAGTGAAAATATTCGGGCCGGATTTTAATACGCTCGACAGCCTTGCCGATGCGGTAAAAAAAGCGCTGACGGGCGTGAGAGGTATTGAAGACCTGGGAGTTTTGCGCAACCTGGGCCAGCCTGAATTCCGTATAGAGCTTGATCAGCAAAAAATGGCGTTGTATGGCATAAATACGGCTGATGCACAGGCTGTAATTGAAATGGCTGTTGGCGGCAAGGCTGCCACACAGTTGTACCAGGGCGAGAGGCGGTTTGATGTAAGAATTCGCTACAGAAAAGATTTCAGAGATACGAAAGATAAAATAGAAGGGTTGATGGTGCCTGCGCAGGACCAAAGTAAAATACCGATAAGTGAAATTGCATCTATCAAAACTTTAACGGGGCCTGCTTTCATTTATCGCGATAACAATATGCGTCATATCGCCGTTAAGTTTTCCGTGCGTGAAAGAGACCTTGGAAGCACCATAGCAGAAGCGCAGCAAAAAGTGCTGCAGGCAGTGAAATTACCCAAAGGATATTCAACCTCATGGAACGGCGAATTTGAAAACCAGATAAGAGCAACGAATACTTTGTCTCATGTGGTTCCGCTTTGCCTGCTCGCTATATTTTTGATATTGTTTGTTACGTATGGCAATGTAAAAGATGCTATTCTTACCATTTTAAACGTACCGTTTGCACTTATAGGCGGCATTCTCGCCCTGCATCTTACCGGTATTAATTTCAGCATTAGTGCAGGTATAGGTTTTATCGCCTTGTTTGGCGTATGTATTCAAAACGGTGTGATATTGATCAGCGTATTCAGAAAAAATCTTGAAGAACATCAAACACTTCACAAAGCAATTTTAAATGGAGTAGTTTCCAGGGTACGGCCTGTGGTGATGACGGCGCTGATGGCAGCAATAGGTCTTATGCCTGCAGCCGTAAGCACAGGCATAGGAAGTGAGACGCAGAAACCGCTTGCAGTAGTAGTGATCGGCGGATTGGTTACTTCCACTATTCTCACCCTGCTTATTCTGCCCATTATTTATTCATTAGTGCACCAGTTTATTCACAAAAGGGAAAATATGAAATTGTTGAAGAAGATCGGCGCAGCTAATTAACTATTTCAAGAACAAAAAGAGCGCAGGAAAAAGCAGAATTTGTGCAATTAATATGCTTTTCCTGTGCTTTTTATTTTAAAACAAATCAACCCATAATATTTAAATCTAACGAAAAAAGCACCGGAAAAAGTTTCCATTACAACTGGTAATGAATTCTTAATGCCACTATATGCACAGGTCCTCTGTCTTTATTATAAGCCGGATTGATAACAAACTGGTAGTCGGGAGAAATAAACAAGCCTTTTATTGCATTAAATGAATAATAGCTCTCTATAATATTCTCTGTGCCATAATTTAGCCTTCCATCACCAATTAAAAAGCCATAACCGCCGGCAGCAAGGTAATTTCTGTGATAAGATGATAAGCCGTTTACGACTGCTGCTATCCCCCACATATCATTCTCTCTTTTCCACAGGTTGCCTTTTAATGAAAAGCCCGTTGCTATACTCCGGTCTATTTCAGTAAAAGCCCATGTCTCATTTTTGCCATCGTTGTAACTGGCTCTGATAAAGTGAAGAACATTACCAAAATGATTGTCAGCTATACCATAAATTCCTTTTTTGCTTCTTCCATAAAGCCTGGTAGAAATAATATCAGGATACGGAAATGCATTTTTTAAAGCAACATTATAGTCGCCCATTTTTGCTTTATTATAAAAAACGCCAAGATGGATATTGGTGAAAAAACTTTCATTTTTCTTAAAAAAATTATCTTTTTCTATTTCTAATGCTGTTCCCATTGCGTCTTTTCCCTTGAACTGCAGTTCTTTTCCGTTTGCTTCTATAGGAACGCCTGTTATGGCTGTCCGTATTTTCCAGTCGTTTAAAAATACCTGTGCAACTGCTCCCATTGTGTAGCCACGCACATTGGCCGGATAATCCCAGGCACCGCTTGCCATTAAACTCCAGTTCAGGTATTGCATCCTCGGATCGTGGCTGATATCAGAACCGTCGAAAAAATCTGTAATACTGAATTTTCCTGCTAACACTGATATATATTTCGAGGGAACTATTCTTTTTACGCTGTCGGGCTCGAGGGCTTGCAAAGATTTTCTTTGTGATAAAGGAAAACGATGTTCAATATATAACCGGGCAATGTAAGGTTGCGGTGCGGGATTTCCTACCCTGTAAATTTCACCGTTAGGAAAACCGGCTATACCAAGTGTTTTGCTCAATCCTTTTCCACCGGCAGCCTCGGGATTAAAATAAATATAAGTGTTTTTAAACGGATGGTAATTGATAAAAAAAGTAGTCGTTAAAGATGTTTTTACTCCTTCTTTTGGCTCCAGGCTATTTGCTCCCTGGTAAGGAGAATTAAATTTAAAATGATATTGAGGAACAACAGTTGCCTGAAAATGAACGCTTAATTTTTTATCCGTATTATCCTGCGCTGAAACCATTTGTAAGCTGAATATTGCAATTACTAAAACAATTATTTTCATATCCCTCATTAAATAAATCTCTTTAATCTTATTTAAAATGGTAAAGATAATGGTCTGTTTATAAAGTAAACGAAATGAGAAAAGAAGAGTTGAAATTAAAGCAAAACAATCTTTTATACATTGTTTTAAACTGTACTATTATTTATTTTCAGATAGTCAATATTTCTTAATAAATGTTAATGTTAGCTATACTAACGCTTGTTATAAAATCAGGCTGAGGTAAATTTGCATTCAGAAATAAGGAAGATAATTTATCAGTAGTACTACACATAATTACTCCTCTCTCTAACGCTTCGCTTTTTTTTTTGCACAGCCTTGCAAATAACAGATATAAATTAAGAATTATGAACAGTAATGTAAAGACTTCTATTGTGAAAATAGAAAAAGAAAATTTGAGAAAACTTGTAGAAGAAGTGAAAGAAACTTTGGCAACCGATATTATCACAGGCACAAAACAAAAATCTTTTGGCATTGTTGATTTATGGAATCGTCAAAAAAGTATTCGCACTGCAGACTCTATGAGGAAGTATTAATGTTGATAAGTTTCCTGTAATGTTTGCAGCAAAAGGAAGCTTCAGAATAAAAAATACTTTATTATAGATTATATGATTAAAACTTGTTTTTTGCATCAGTGATAAGAAAGATTTAACCTTCTTACACTGATGTTTTTTTTTGTAAAAATTTCTTTTAGCTAAGTTCAGAATTATCTGATCCGGGAGTATAAAAATTTCAAAAGAAACTTTAGAAGAAGCAGTTGAGATACATAAAATAAATGAGAAGAATAACAACGGGTTAATATTTTGAATGCGGTATGATTTTTTAGTAATGATTTTACCATAAAACCTTACAGTATGTATAACAACAAAAAAATAACAGGCGGAGCAGGAACATTAATCGCAGCAGGTTTAGCTGCATTTGCTTATTATAAATATTCTAAAATGAGTGAAGAACAAAAGCGCAATCTGGTAAACGATCTCAAGGAGAAAGCGCAAAATTTATATGACCAGTATGCACCTGCAGAATTAAAAGATATTTTTGCAAAAAAAGGATCTGCAAATGCCGAAAGCCGTTTTGGCGAAGGTGATTACAACGGTTAATTTATTGCTGTAATTCATTGAAAGCAATTATTTACTGATAGAATTTTAGTAAAAGTCTATTTAAATTAAAGCAGGATTGTGTAAGCTAAAAAATTTCTTTAGCTTATGCAATCCTGCTTTTTCAATTTTATTTAAGCATTAAAAAAATTCGAAAAAAGAAAAAAGAAAGTGAAAAATTCTTTTTCAGCGTCCCCGATATGTATAAAGAAAATAAAAGCATTTGTATAACAGAACATTTCATTGTGTATAGTTGTAAAAAGAAGATAGATTCCATATTTTTGTAATCCCCTAAACGTATATATATTAAAGATGTTACCAAAAAATGTTGTCTTATATGCCGATGACGATATAGATGATTTACAACTGATAAAAGAAGCATTTTCACCGTATTCCGACAATGTTGAATTAATAACAGTGTCAGATGGATTGGAAGCGGTGACTTATCTGGAAAATATTCCTTTGCACCAGCCTACTCCGTGCCTCATTATTTTAGATATAAACATGCCCCGCATGGACGGCAAGGAAGCGCTGAAAACGATTCGCGATATCAATCGTTTTGAAGAAATACCCGCAATATTGTTCACCACTTCTTCCCAATCGAAAGATAAGGAATTTGCCAAAATTTATAATGCAGGTTTTTTAACCAAACCTATTGATTACCACCAGGTAGACAAAATAGCAGGTCAGTTTATTGACCATTGCTCAGATGAAATAAAAAAGCAATTACTGAGAGATATACAATAAAAAATTAATTTTCTTCCCGCACAAAATTCATTATTTCTTATTATATCGGGTAAACATTCTGTTCCTTTCACATTTATTTACTTCTTCAGAAACATATATTCCTCATACTTTTTTTTAATTTATAATTTTTTTTTTACCTTTTTTATATTTGATTATTTTGTTTTGTGAACAAAGTCACTAAAAATTATTAGCCTTTTTCTTATAACGCGTTTTTACCTACATTTATACGAGAATAGCGGAACAAAACAATAATCTCAATTATGGAAAAACAAGGCTTTACCGTTTATTATAATGGAAAAAACGTTTCTGTAACTGCACTCGCCGACAACACTTTTAGGTTCCAGGTTTCTTATAAGCCTGTATATATTAAACGAATAACAAATAACAATGGCCAGCATGGCTGGTGTGATCTTGGAACGAACCAGGAAACAATGTTATCGAAAGAAATAGGAAAACTGATTGAAGATCATCCTTCTTTTGAGGAAACAAACAGCCTGTAATTATCAAATCATTTTCTTTTTTGAAAAAATCTGCTTACAGAATTATAGCAATTTATATTTCAGATGCCAGCATTGCATATAATTTTTTTTTACAATTTCAGGGTATGGTAGCTTTTTTGCAGTAACGCCTAAAAAAGCAGATATGAAGAAAAAAGTTTCCTTTAAAGGTGTTATAGAAGTAATAAAAAATTCGTTTTCAGGTTTTAGCGACGATAAAGTAACCAAACTGAGCGGTTCTTTAGCTTATTACACAGTATTTTCTTTAGGCCCGTTGTTGATCCTTATCATTTCTTTATGCAGTATCTTTTTGGGCAGAGAAGCAGTTGAAGGAAAAATTTACGGTCAGTTAGCTGGTTTTGTAGGATCGGATACGGCAGCTCAGTTACAAAGCATCATTAAAAATGCTGCCATACAAGGCAAAAGCAAAATAGGTCTTATTATTGGCGGCATTACCCTGCTGGTAGGTGCTACAACTGTTTTTGCGGAGATACAGGATTCAATTAATACAATCTGGGGGCTAAAGCCAAAACCAAAAAGAGGATGGCTTAAAATGTTGCAAAACCGATTTCTGTCTTTTTCTGTAATTATCAGCCTTGGGTTTTTGTTGCTCGTTTCTTTAGGTGTCAGCGCTTTAATTGATGGATTTAGCGAAAGGCTGAGAGCGCATTTTCCTGATGTAACAGTTGTTGTTTTTTATATCATTAATATGGCTATCACCCTTGTCGTAACCTCAACTATATTCGGAGTAATTTTTAAAGTTTTGCCGGATGCAGAAATTAAATGGAAAGATGTTATGGCAGGCGCTATCACAACCGCTTTGCTTTTTATGCTTGGCAAGTTTGGTATTTCTTTCTATATAGGCAAAAGCAATGTTGGCAGTACTTTTGGTGCCGCCGGCTCGCTGGTAGTGTTGCTGCTGTGGGTATATTACTCTTCAATTATTTTGTATTTTGGCGCTGAGTTTACAAAAGCTTATGCAGTAAAATTTGGTTCAGAAATACACCCTAACCACTACGCGGTAACTACAAAAACAGTGGAAGTAGAAACAGGTAATCAATCAATTCAAAGCAAAGAAGCTGCAGACGTAAAACCCGGTAAACAGGCGAAATAATTAATTTTATCACATAAAAAAATAGTCTGATGATACTTTTTCAGGTACTTTTTCTATTGTTTCGCTCCCAATCGATCATCGTAGTTTTATAGGTAAGGACTGAAGTTTGTTTTGCATTAAATCCTTATTTATTTTATAAAAAAGATTAATTGAAAGCTTTATGGAAGCAATTATTTTTTGCGGCATCCAGGCTTCCGGCAAAACAACTTTTTATAAAGAAAATTATTTTAAAACCCATGTGCGGCTTTCTCTCGACTTATTTAATACAAGACGGAAAGAAAGTATTTTTTTAGAAACATGCCTGCAAACACAGCAGCGATTTGTAGCTGATAACACTAATCCCACAGGGAAAGAAAGACTGATATACATAGAAAAAGCCAAACAGTACAAATTTAAAGTAATAGGTTTTTATTTTCAGTCAACCGTAGGAGAAGCTATTGCAAGAAATAAAAACAGAACAGGGAAGGAATTTGTGCCGCCTGCAGGAATAGGCGGCACTTACAAAAGACTGCAAGCTCCTGCTTTTGATGAAGGATTTGACGAATTGTTTACAGTTAAAATAATCAACAATAAGTTTGTTGTAGAAACTATCGAAAATGAAAAGGATTCGGCGGCAATGGAAAACAAACATTAAACAATCAAATTAAAAAAAGCAGGAAATATTGGATATTTGTTTTTTATTGAATCAATGAAAAAAATAATAGTTATAATAATAGTTGTTTTTGCACTTTTTGCAGCATATAAAAGCAAACCCGACGACAAAACATGCATCATTGCTACTGTGAAAGCTGTGTGGGGCAATCGCGTTCCCGACGAAAGAACGCCCTTGTACTTTGAACCTTTTATGGATCTGACTAGCAAATCGGTCAAGGTAGATGACTGGATTTTTTTAAAAAGACTTCGATATAAATATAATATGGGATATAGAACAGTTGGGCTGGCAGCTTTTAAAAGAATATATGTTTTTTAAACAATTCCTGATACTTACCTATACTTACGGCAATAGTAAATATGGGTAAGACCTGCATTTGAAAATTCCTTTACTGACATATTAGAAAACTACACCAGGTAGGTCATGAAGGACAGATGCGCCTTTCAAATATTTTTATTTAATTCCGAAATTTCTAACCTCTTCTTACTGCATCTTTGCCTGCACTAATCGCTTACCAAACAGCCTGCAATAGTGCTTTAGATAATATTATGAGAACAAGAAAAAGAATATTTTTCAGTGCTTTTTTATATTTATTTATATTTTTTACAAAGGTATATGGACAGCAAACGGAGCTTGATCCCGTCACCATTACCGCTACTTTACAGCCCGTTTCTGCATCAGCCACCGGGCGTAACCTGATAGTGATCAAAGGAGACGAAATTTCAAAGCTACCGGTAAATTCGCTGGACGAACTGTTGCGGTATTTGCCGGGCATAGAGGTACAAATGCGCGGGCCTATGGGTGCACAAAGCGATATAGTTTTAAGAGGCGGTACTTTTCAGCAGGTATTGGTAATTATTGACGGTATCAGGATAAATGATCCTAATACCGGGCATTTTACCAGTTATATTCCCATTGCTCCCGCAGAGATAGAACGAATAGAAATTCTGAAAGGCGCTTCTTCTGCTGTTTACGGCTCCGAGGCGGTCGGTGGTGTTATCAACATTATCACTAAAACTTTTGCTGCCAGGCAAGGCCAGAAAACCAAACAATTAACAGCACAGGGAACCGCAGGCCAATATGGACTTTTAAACGGGCAACTTGGCGGATCTTATCAAAATGGAAACACTGCTATTGCAGGAGGTATATTATCTAACAATGCAACAGGCCAGCAGCAGCGAGGAACAAGAGGTTTTTTTCACAATACTTCGGCTTCGGCTTCTATAAATCAATTTATTAATAAAAACTGGAATCTGTCATTCAGAACTGCTTTTGACACACGTGATTTTGCTGCGCAAAATTTTTATACAACTTTTAAATCTGACACCGCAAACGAAAAAGTAAACGCTTTCTGGAACCAGCTACAGCTAAACTATGCAAAATCACATCATCGCTTTTCACTCGATCTTGGTTATAAGGCAGCAAAAGATACTTATAAATTTAATGCCTCTGCTCCCGCAAATTCTAACAAAAGCAATTTAATGCAGGGTTTAGCCCTGTATAGCTGGGAAGCCGGTGAGAAAACAACATTTACAGCAGGAACGCAATGGATAAACAGGAAAATAACATCAAATGATCGTGGTGATCATACACTTAACCAGGCAGGAACCTTTTTAATAGTAAACCAGAAAATTGGAAATAATTTTAATGTAAATCCCGCCATGCGTGCAGAATGGAATGAAAGAAGCGGCTGGCAAGCAGTGCCGCAAATAAACCTTTCTTACAAACTTCCCTATTGGCAATTTCGGGGAAGCGCGGGCAAAACTATTCGCGATGCGGACTTTACAGAGCGATACAATAATTACAACAAGACATTTGTTGCAAGCGGCAGCATTGGAAATCCTGACCTTGTTTCAGAACGCTCCTTCAGTTATGAAGCAGGCGCAGATTTTTTCGGTATAAAAAATATGAAAATTGCTGCCACTGTTTTTCACCAGCATTTTTCTCAATTGATAGATTATGTTACTACGCCTTATGAAGACATGCCCAGAAAAGTGAACCTATCTCCTACCGGAACTTATGCATTGGCAAAAAACATAGCAAAAGTAAATTCTACAGGTTTTGAAACAGACATACAATACACAAAACAATTTGACAAAAGGCAACAGTTGTGGGCAACATTTGGCTTAACGTGGATAGACAGCAAAAGCAATAATTCAACCCCTTCTTTTTATGTTTCTTCCCATGCAAAATTTCTTACCAACTTCAACGTCAGGTATTCGATACATTGGTTTTCTATAAGCATGAACGGATTGTACAAACAACGAAATGTGCAGGCATCAACACCAATAAATGCAACTCTTTCAAGAGATTATTTTTTGCTTAATATACAAATGCAGGCATACATCTACAAAAACAAGCTAAGCATTTTTGGCGAAGCCGATAATGTGTTTAATAAACAATACAGCGACTTGTTAGGATCTAAAATGCCTGGAAGATGGCTGATGGGCGGCTTTAAAGTTTTGCTGTAGTTTTTAGTAAATTAGTTTTAATAAAAGTTCGTCCGATAGAAAAACCTCGTCTAAAACACCATTTCAAAAAAAATTTACAAGAAAAAATTCCGGAAAAATATTACACAAAGGCGTCTTTATCCTTTAGGAAAAGGAACAAGAATGAGGTAAAAGTTATTTTTTCACGAGTTGTCCAAAACTCAATTTTGATAAAAATTGTTTACATCAGAAACATTTAACTGAATAATATCAGGAGATCGTATATAATTGGTGTTGTACCTGAAACGGATGTTGCCATTGAAAGAAATTCGAAAAGCATTCATATCCTGAGCTTTTCTCGGAAAATATACAAGTTTTAATTCTGCAGTGGCAAATACAAGGTTTACATTCCTGGTTCTTAATCCGCCGCCAATGCCGGTGTAAATATCTGATCTCTTAAAGTTGTTATCCTGCCCCGTAAGCAATGTAGCAGCAGTGAACCCAAATGGAGCCAGTTGAAAACCCAATATTTTTAATTTGGCAAAAAAAATGCTTTCAGCATACAGCGTTATACGCTGTGAACCACGCAACGTATCAGCCCTGAAATTTCTTAAACCCAATGGATTATTAATTTGCAAAGGGTCGTAAATAATGCGGTTGAAAAGCCTGGTATAACTGTATTGAAGATATTGCCGCATTTTAAAATGCTGAAACAAATACAGCTTGCTGTACACGCTGCCTCCCGCCAGCACACTTGCATCTTCCAGCCTGCCTTTGTTGATAAATATGCCGCTTCGCAAAAAGTATTGGCTAAACTTGCCTTTGTCGGAAGCCACGTAGCTGTTGGCATTTATTCCAAAATAAGGCCGCGCCAGGTCAAGCTGTTTATACCAGCCTGTTGTAAATGCTACGTTGTAACCATAAGGCACATCTTCGGTAGTGCCAAAATTGTAAATATAATTTGTCTTATAAAACTCCTGTTTAAAGAAAGTAACCTCACCAAGCACTGCATTTACGTTGTTAAAAAGCGTATTAAATCCTTTGCTGAACTGCAATGGCTTTTCTGAAAAATTATTTCTGATATAACGTATGGCAACAAAAGTCCTGTTACGGTTTTTATTATCCTCCAAAAGCCTTTTCAGGCCGATATTATAACCTGCCCACACATCCAGCGAAGCATTTTTATAATTACGAAAAAGGCTGTCCCTTTCCCTGTACACGTTATCAGATTTGTTGAAACGCAACTCAAATGCCCCCGCAAATCGTGAATAAGGCGATACCAGCGGACGATTAAGCAACAGGTAAGTTGCCTGCACATTGTCGCGGCCCGTTCTGTCGCTGTTGATGCGGCTGTAGCCTGCAGTGCCGGTTATAAAACTGTGGGCAATGCTGTTTTTTGAATACAAAAAATCATAGCCATACGAAGGCTGACGGTGTATGTCGCGCAAAGTTGTAATTTGTATTTTTTGCCCGGCTCCGGCAAGATTTGTTTCCTCTGCAGTCAGTTTCTGCCGTTCAGCTCCGCTGATGTCTAATGAACCTGTTATACTAAATAGATCTTTTGTTACCACGATAAGGTCAACAGAATCCTGGCTCCCTTTTACCGGTTTCACCACGATCCGTGCATCCTGTATAAACTCGAGCGAACGAAGATACCGTTCATTATCAGAAAGCACGTAAGGATTGAGTATCGTGCCTTTTTTTATAAAAAGATTATCGCGTATCACCCAGTCGTATGTGTCTGTATGCAGCGCATTCAGCAGGCGTGCACCATAATAATTCAGCGATTTGGAAGTATCCGTAAGCTGTTTTTCAAATCCCAGTTCTTCGGTAGTGATATTGCGTATCACTTTTCCCTGGTATTCACTAAACGGAACTACGCTTTTTGTATTTAGCACCGTTGCCTTTATCGTGCTGTCAGGCGGGGAAACCGTGATGGAAGACTTAACTTTATTAAATATATTATGTATAAACTGGTTTCTTTTCGGATGCCTGATTGGACGTTGCTGCCCGCACACCTTCCCTGCAAAAATAATAAGGCACAAAAAAGAAAAAATGATATATAAATGCTTTTTTGTCATCAACAATTTTTCAGTCCTCTTTTAAATGAAAACTATAAAAAAATAATCCTGCCAAAGATTAGCAATTGATTTTTCTTTTGAAAAAATATTGGTTTAAGAAGTTTTAATGAACGTTTTGCAAAAACATAGTTTCTTTATGCACCACCGTTACTAACAAATATTGTTATTTTTTTTGTTACCGGCGATAGAATTTCTATTAGACATCGTTGTGTCACTCACTTGTACAGCAACAGGAAAATCATCATTTTTCATTCCGTTTGGTTTAAAGCCCCTTCAGGATTTATTGTAAAAAATCATTCATGCCCAGCCAGTTTTTCAATCTTTCCATCCACTCGTCTTTTGTTGTTTTATTATGCATGCCAAAGCCATGACCACCTTTTGGATAAATATGCAATTCTACAGGAACTTTATTTTTTACAAGCGCTTCAGCAAAAGAAATACTGTTGGCAACCGGCACGACGTCGTCGTCGGCAGCATGCACCAAAAACGAAGTAGGCGTTTGCGATGTCACCTGTTCTTCATTCGAAAAGCGGTGAACCAATTCAGGCGAAGGATTTTTGCCAATAAGATTTTCCTTAGAACCGTGGTGAGTGATGCTGTCTCTGAAACTGATAACAGGATAAATCAGCACTGCAAAATCAGGACGCAAAGAAGTATGTTTAGGATTGCTGATAGCCTCTTCATTAAAATGCGTAGCCGCAGTAGAAGCAAAATGACCACCCGCAGAAAAACCCATTATCCCGATTTTTTTCGGGTCAATTTTCCATTTCGCTGCATTTTCCCTTACCATCTTAATTGCCTGCTGGCCATCCGTCAGCGGAACAATTTCGCGATGAGTCATGCAGGAAGAGTCAGGTATGCGATACTTAAGCACAAAGGCTGCAATGCCCATTGCATTAAAGGCTTTAGCTACATCAATGCCTTCGTGGTCAATAGCCAGAACGGAGTAGCCGCCACCGGGACAAACAATAACAGCGCTCGCAGCCTTATTAGGCACTTTAGGCAAAAAAACCTGCAACGTAGGGTGAGTAACACGATTTATCCTGCCAAAACCTCCTTCACTGGAATAGGTTTCCTTTTCATTACAAGGCTTAGCATCAGGAATAGTGGAATACAGATCAATTACCATCTGGGCAGAAGTTTTTAAGTGCATAAGCAGCAGCGACACCAGTATCGTAAAATATAATTTCATTTGATAAATATACGGAAGTTTACTTCGTCTCACACTGCTGACCAACAGTTTTAGCACAAGATGTTTATAAAGGATTTCTAATGAAAAAAGTTCAATTTGCCGGCTGATTGAACTTTTAACAATTGTCGCCTGTTCATTTCAATTATTTATTTTTGACTTTTGCGCATAACAAATTACTATGGATTTACAAAAAGCTTATAATCTTATACAATCAAAACTGCTGTTCTGGCTGCGGGAGTTTATCCGGATGCTTCCAAATATTATTATCGCATCACTGGTGCTGGTGCTTGGCATTTACCTGGCTAAGCTTGTAAGAAAACTTTCTGCAAGGATTTTTCATCGTTTCACAAAGCATGATACAGTAAGCAACTTATTTTCTTCTTTTGTTTATGTGTTAGCCATAGGTATTACTTTGTTTGTAACACTTAGTATATTGAATCTCGGCAAGGCTGTTACATCCCTGCTGGCAGGTGCAGGTATAGCAGGTATCGCGCTTGCTTTTGCGTTTCAGGATATTGCGGCAAATTTTATGGCCGGAATTCTATTGTTTATCAGAAGGCCATTAACCATAGGCGACCTGGTGAAATCGAAGGAAATAATGGGTAAGGTAATGACTATTAACATGCGCGATACCATAATTCAAACTTTTGATGGCCAGATGGTGATCGTTCCCAATAAGGATATTTTTCAAAACAGCCTCGAAAATTATACACGGTCCGGTAAAAGAAGGTTTCAGCTTACAGTGGGAGTTTCTTACGGAGATGATCTTGATAAGGTGAAACAGGTGGCTATGCAGGCAGTAAAAAAAGTGAGTGTTCTCGATCCTGATGAACCTCCGCGTTTATTTTATGAATCATTTGCCGACAGTTCCATCAACTTTATTATGCAAATATGGATAAATTCAACTGAACAACCTGTTTTTTTGCAGGCACGCAGTGAAGCCATTATGCTTATAAAAAAAGCTTTTGATGAAAGTGGAATCACCTTGCCTTACCCGATACGCACACTTGATTTTGGAATAAAAGGAGGAGAAAACCTGGCTGATGTTTTCCACAATACTAATTTGAGTTCCCGGGAAAAGAATTAAAAGCAGTTTAATTTTTAAAACTCAATTTTTATCCGCATTGATTACGGCTTTGTTCTACTTTGGTTAACAAGGACAACTTTAAAAAACTACATTTGTTACAGGACAGCTGTCAGCAGCCTTTATGGAAAATATTTGAAAATATCTTTTTTAAGTATTTTTCTCCAAAAATTGCTGCTAACAACTATCGACTGTCATCCGTCAACTAACAACTGACAACTATCAACTGTAAACTGTCATCAATTATCCCGCTACCATCTCTTCATTCAAGGCAGCTTCCATACTGATTTCGAGATTATAGGCTTTGCTGACAGGGCAATCTGTTTTTGCCTCCTGCGCTGCCTGGTCAAAT
>Ga0181466_1000051_pt1 | contig 31713 bp, 35 predicted proteins | sample InSIn4gowninarea_FD_119078 | JGI IMG/M metagenome (GOLD analysis project Ga0181466, IMG submission 119078) | Clean room microbial communities from NASA Spacecraft Assembly Facility at Jet Propulsion Laboratory, Pasadena, California, USA -... ... | reverse complement strand
GTTCCCTAACATCCCCTCTGTATTCCATTTATTTTGGTAAAACTCACCCATATAGACTGAGTTTAATATAATTTGGCGTACCACTTGTCGATGCCATACCTTGGCACCTCTTTTAGTGGGTATACCTTGAGCAGTAAGAAGCTTCGCAATACCATTTATTCCTTTTACCATATCATTTGGTTTTGTAAAAAGATCAAAAATTAATTTTACTACTTTTGCTTCATCTTCATGAATTTCTAACTGTTCTGTCTGTTTATTGTATGTATAACCATATATCACAAAGTCTCGTAATACCTTTCCCTGATTAGCCTTCTCTTTACGACCTCTACTCGTACGTTCTTTTATTTTTGCTTTCTCAAACTCGGATATTGCACCTCTCAAACTATAGAACAAATTCCCTTCTGGTGTCTTAGCATAATCTCCATTTACAAACTCTAGAGGAATTTCTTTTTTATCTAATTCATCAGTAATAATCAGCTGATTCATTAATTTTCTGGATAAACGGTCTGGATCAAGGCAGATAACCTTGTATATTAATCCTTTTCGAGCATCGTCTCTCAACTGAGTAAGTGCTGGACGGTCAATAAATTCACCAGAAAACCCATCATCTATATATTCAATGATCCCTTCACTGTTGGCTTTCTTCCTGCATTCCTTTATCTGATCCTTGAGGCTGAATCCCTTCTTCGCTTGTTCTTCTGTACTCACACGTGCGTAAACTCCAATCAACGGATAATTTCTCCTTTCTGTACTTCTCGATAAGAAAATTATAGCAATTCCGGCGAAGTTTGTTCGCTAATTCACCTTGTACAACCACAACAAGCATCTCATCACCACCTAATATATAGGTATGCGAGAGACGCTTGTACTACAGCGACATAATTCCGCAAGATTATTCCATTTTTTAGCCGAATTGCGTTTCGTTGCACGAATGTTAGTTTCCAATTTTCAGATTCGATTGTTATAATTAACATGAACACATGGAACAAACCTATTCGAGTAGCAGAAGGAAATACCTTTTCCTCAATAGGTGTGACAGCCGATCCAAAGGAAGATCGGAATCGTGTTCTAAGAATCCAGATAAATCATCTGGAGTTAACGGAATCTCTCATCGGGAGATTCCAGAACGAAAGGGCTAGTGTGGTAACTGTTCCAACGTTTGTAGAGAAGGACCTCTCCCTCCGAGTGAAGGTCGGTGATGCTTGCGGGCTCACCTGCACCTTCTGCCACAACGAGGGGGTTCCGGTGTCTTCAGACAACCGCAACCTTCTCCCGCTCAGTCCCTTCAAAGAAGGGACGTCCCCCATCTGGAAGGATGGGGGAAAGTCAGGTCGACGGTCGATCTACAGCAAGACGAATGGGGTGAACTTCCTTTCCGATCTTGTTGAACCAGACGCTGAGTTTGTCGCAGCGCTGAACGCAATTCGAGAGGTGTTCGGAACAACGGAAATCCACCTTACGGGTGGAGAGCCGACCCTACATCCCCGAGTCGCTGGAATCGTCCGAGCTGCCACGGAGAACGGTTATGTGGTGGGGATGACCTCCAATGGAGAGAACCCCAAAGCCATTCCGCCTAGTGCGGCAATGGGTCTGGACCGCGTGAACTTCTCCATCTTCGGCACAACTCCCCAGGAGTTGGCAGAAGTGCAAAACGAGAAGTTCCGCAACGAAAAGCTGGCGGAAGTGAAACTGAGGTCTTTGGCGAGGAGCATCGATGCAGCTCTCTCCAATGGCGTCAAGGCGAGTGCGAATATCGTCGTCGTCAATCACGACCACATTCCACGCGTCCATCGCTTGCTGGAGCAGTATTCCAGCGAGGTGTCCGTTCGGCTGCTCAACTCACTGGACGATGGTCAAGCATCGATCGATGCTATCCATCAGATCTTCGCTGACCTGAACGCCAAGCCGGTCGCGAACTACGTGACAGCAGGTGTCTCAGGCGCGCGAACCGTGTACGAACTCCCTGACAAAAGGAGGATTCACTTCAAGAAAATCCGAACGGTCCGACTCCCTGACACTTGTCAAGGATGCAGCCTCAATAACCCCGTCGACTGCCAAGAAGGTTATTATGGCATGCGGCTCTACAAGGCCATGGGGGGAGGTTACGTAGTCGGCATCTGCATTCAGCGGATGGATCTTGTGATGCCTGTGTCGGAGTTCGTCAACAGCCCTCGGTGTCAGGAGGTATTGGACTTCAGGGAACAGGAATACCAGGAATTGACCGCGGCTAAGTAATACAGCCGGTCATACCCCTTTCAACAAACTAGGCTATTCGCTTGTTGACCGTATGGTTGATAAGCGATGAGTGAGCTGAAGCTCCGCCTAGGTCCCCCTCTTTCTTTGGAAAGAGGGGGACACTGATTTAACGGAGTTATTCGACTTTGCTTTAAAAAAACATATTACATAAAACTGTTTGCTTTCTTTCAGCAATTCTTTATCTAATCCTTGAGACTGAACCCCAAAATTATTGCTAATTCATCTTTACACAATTTTACCTTTACTTACTCAATTGATAGAAAAGATGCAGGCTAGTACTTTAATTAGTGTTGGCCTGAGCTTGTAGAACAAACCTGCTTTAACAGGAAGGTCTATAAGCATGTTTGTAAAAAGAAGAATGAAAATGATGTGAAAAAGAAAGATACTATCTGGTCAAACACAATAAGGAAAGAAAACATCCACTGGAGATGGTGGCATTAGATGATCTCGTTCCTGAGGTCGAGCATTACTGTCTAGGTAATGGACGTCCCAATATTGGTTCTGTTGTTTTAATCAAAATCGCCCTGATTCTCCTTTTACATAGGAAAGCACTTCCGGAAATCGTTTCAGAAGTGCTTTTATTTCGGTCTGAAAAACACCCTTTTTCAGGATGTTTTTATTATTTATCCATGAATATAGTACAATGATTTTATAGAATAATTAAATTACTATAAAGTAATATAAAGGAGAGATATGCCTTGTTTTTTCTTGTTATTATGAGTTTTTTTGTATTTGCTATTAGTGGTATTCAACTCGTATCAGGTGGTTATCTCCTTGCAGGTGTTCCAGCATTGGTGGTATCTGGGATCGTTCCTGTTCTTTCCTCCCTTTGGACTAAAAAAATTCACAGTGAAGATCACAAAAAAATGAAGCATAAATTTCATGTATGTGATTGCCTTGAATTATCAAAGTGTGGATGTGATTGTGATTGAACTTTTTCAAGATCCTTTATTAAATTCCTTGTCATCGACGACCAGACAGATCATTATTTATTTAAGATTTTCAGAAGTGCTTTTTCGGTCTAAGGCTAACAAAAATTGAAGTGTTAGCCTTTTCTGCATGGATCCGCCAAAAAATCTTTTGCATTTTATGTACTTACTCAACAAATAAGGATAAAGCGCACCTACACTACAGACATTAGGATATCATTTTCAATACATCGCGCTGCATAAGTAGCTAACTTAGTACCTTTGTTTGGCTGGAAAGATTCAATTGCTTTAATCAAACCTATGGTTCCAATTGATATCAAATCCTCTGCGTCTTCCCCTGTATTTTCAAACTTCTTGACGATGTGAGCTACCAAACGTAAATTGTGCTCAATTAACAGATTTCGTGCATAGCTGTCACCCTCTGTCATTTTCTTGAGGTTGGTCTCTTCTTCTCGTTCAGAAAGGGGTTGAGGAAAAGCATTGCTTTTGATAAAGGAAACAAATACCATCATCTCTTTGATAAGCAGTGACAAAGCCGTTATTATCCCTGGCATAGGTACCTCCCTGCTTCTTGTACATGTTTTCATTCATTATTAACATTCTTATTTTTATGCATAAAGCCCTAGAAATATTGTTTTTTTTAGCTCCATTATGCAATTAGAGGTCAATCGGAGACTGTTGTTTAATTCAGGATATCTTACCTACAATATTTAAACCCAATGAATGTACTATAGCTCCATGTGCTCAAAAGCAAAAAAACGGATCAACTCATAAAAACAAAGTTGATCCGTTTTTTATTTAATCATGTAAGACATAACTTGGAATGTGAATAGTGGTTCCGGGTGTTTCGTTTATAAATTTCAGATAATATTTACCTGCTGGTTTTTTCTTAGAAAAGTAACATTGTGCTTCATACCCAGTTTTATTTGCATAAGCATCGCCTAAACATTCATCTACTTTTTTACCAGAGGCTGTTCTTAATTCGATACGAAAACTTCCATCTTTCGGACTAGCATATTTCTCCAGATCCATAACCAAATTTTTCTTGGGTAAATGAAACGACTTCGTTGAAAAAGAAGTACTGAAATGAGCATAACCAGACCAATAAGTTCTGTTCTGAACAGTTGCACTTTGGGGTGCAGCATGAACTTCTGGAATCGCTGGGATAAAGGAAGTAGAAGCTACTGCCAAAAAAGCGGTGGCGAGTAACGTTTTTGCTATCTTTTTCATAAGCATCTCCTAACTTTTCATAAGATGGTTTTTTTGTTTGCCTAATCCAAGTATAATTACATCTAATCAAGTACGTCTGTGAGATTTTAAAGAATATAAAATATATTGATCAAATGCATAATACACTCTTAATAAGAAATATAGCTTCTGCGATAGAAACTTCTAAACTGAAGAATGAATTTGTTCAGAAGTCCATTGTGAATTTTCATCCAATTAAAGGCGATCCTATACTATCATTAGATCGCTTTTTTTGCTTTCATTTATGTTATTTTCAGATCAAAGATGGACAAGCGAACCTGACCTGCATGGAATAATCCACACAGATCAGATCCACCCTAAGAGTTAGGAATTCTTCTTCACTCGATGGTCGATCACAAAACGGAGCAGATCAGCAACGGCCTCTTTGAAGGCCTCAAGAAAGATTTCATTTTGCTGCTCCACCAATGTGTCCGGATTTGCTTCTTTTACTCTATCCAGAACACCCTGAACAAACGTTTCATAGTTCGTGCTTCCAGGGAACTCGTTTTCCAACATCAGCAAAAGATTGCGGTCCCTTGTGTCTGTGGTAACCACCTGATGCATCCTTCGGTAAATGTTGTCGTTGAACACCAAGTAGAACAACGTTCCCTTACCTGACATATGATACTCCTAGGGTTTATTGACAGATATTCATTATATCAAAATATTCATTTCTTATCAGCATCGACACAACTTAACTGAATTTTCAAACATTTTATGCAGTTATAAGTAGATCTTTTTTTCTAACCTATCTCTGCAATCCGTCTATTACTTACTTAATTATTCACATCTATTTGGAAATAAAAGTAATTTTTATGATTAAATAAATATGGAAATTTGGAGAGTTGATAAAACATGAGAAAAAAATTCGTTTCTGGAATGGCAGCTTTTTCTCTTTTTGGTATTGCTTCCATACCTACATCTATATCCCATGCCGATTCGCTGCGGCCTAATCCGATAGCAGAACCATCACAAGTAGTTGGAAAGTATAATGAACAGTATCAGTTCAATATGGAGAAATTCTCTATTCAAAAGTTAACAGGAGAGAAGGATGATCCTTATTTTTATGATTTCCGCAATGGAAAATCAGTAGAGGAATTGCTAAAATCAACAGCAGTAAAATACGATCAAGACGGAATGCCAATGGTAAAGATTGGCGACACGTTTTACTATCATCCAGTCAGAACGGCTCAAGAGGCTTTATATTATATCAATTCATATAAACAGTTAGGCAAACCTGAACATCTAGAAAAAGCAAAGAAGTTAGCTGCCCATCTCGTCAAATTATCCCTTTCTCCTAACTCTTCTTTGTATTTTGCATACTCTTTCGAATATAAAGTGCTGGGTCGTTTAGAGGAAAAACTAAATCCCCCATGGTACTCAGGCATGTCACAAGGACAAGCGCTTTCTGTCTTTACTCGTCTTTACGAGGTAACAAAAGAAGACAAATATTTGCAGTGGGCGGATAAAACCTTTCAGAGCTTTTTAAAGATAAACAAATCCATTTCAGCCGAGAAACCTTGGGTGACTGCAACGGATACAAAATCATATGTATGGTTTGAAGAATATCCTACAGAATCAAACACACAACATGTACACGTATTAAATGGATTTATTTTCGCTATCTATGGCATTTATGATTATTATCTGTCCACTGATAGTTTACAGGCGGAAAATTTTTTATATGGTTCACTCTCGACCATGCTAGCTTATGGCGATCGTTTTCGCTTACCTGGTCAACAGAGCTACTATGCACTGAAATATAACAACACAGCAGGAAATTATCATAATATTCATATCCGCCAGCTGAGACAACTCAACAAAATGACAACAGACTCCCGTTTTTCTGATATGGCTGATCGGTTCTATTTGGATACCGCAGTAACAAAATCCAAAAATTTAAAATTTGTTCCATATATTCCCAGGAAAATAGCAAGTTACTTTAACGAAAAAGAAATTCAAATACTAATGAATGAAAAGTAAGTGAAATGACAAGCTAACGTCTGACCGACAGAAGACTCCCTTCACAAAATTGATGAAGGAGTCTTCTGATCATACACAATAAGACTATATCTACTTCCATATCCAGAATTATTCACCGAATAAAAAACCGTAAAAGTTCTTCCGCTACTCTTTCTGGATGACCACCACGATTGGTATTCCCTGTTGCCGTGTGACATAATCCCTCAAACTGTATGCGCGTAGCGTTTGGCAATATGCTTTCCAGTTCTACTAAAGGAATTTGCAAATAAGTTGGACTTTTAGTTGCTCCCATCAGTAATACTTCCTGTCTCAAATCTTTATATTTTAGGTGAGTATTGCTCATTTCTTTGATCATGGCTAAATCATGATGCAACGTTGGCGCAAGCATTCGCATGGTCACATCACCATCTTGACTGCGTCTCTCTTCCCTTTTCAATCTATATTTCACATAACCACGAAGGAACCATCTAGGTAACTTTTGCAGAAATGGAGGTCCGATCTTGGCACCTAACATTCCCGTTACAAGCGCAGATGCAATCTTCCCTGCTGCTATTTCTCGATCAAATCGATCCAGGAAATCGGTTGGGATGGAGCTGTTAATCGAAAGTGGCGGTTCAAACAGTGCCGTTTTTTGAATAGCAGGCAAGGATAGAGTTGCCTCTAGGCAAATGAGTGCACCTGAATTTATGCCAAGAACAAAACTCGCATCTGTCTCATCTAAAATTTCCGCTAAATCATCTACCTCGGTTTGAACACAATATGTATCTAACAAATTCCCACTAAGACCTCGACTTCGTCTATCCGGTAAGTAAATCGTGAAATGGGCCGAGAGAGGAGACTGGGCTAGTTCCATATGACATTGAGAAGATTGCAGCACACCATGTACAATTACTAATCCTGGGCCTTTTCCTAAACGCCTATATCCTATTTTCGTTCCATCTTTAGAAATAACTTCATCTATTTCGACGATGTGTCTCGTTTCCATTGTATCTAATCCCTTGTTTTACATTTCAAACTTCCCTCTAACCGGAGAAAATAGATGCCGTAAGCATTAAAAGTTGATTATTTTTCTATTATAACAGATTTTTCTACATGAACTATTACCGCAGAAAACGAAAATCCCTAAAAATGTAAAATACACAAAAAAGAAACAGAGTCCATCCAACCCTATTTCTCATAATTTTAAAATGGTCATTTATTTATTTTTTTGCCATCAGATACAAAAAATACGGCGCGCCGATAATCGTCACAATGATCCCCGCAGGTATCCCGCTTGGATCTAAAATACTTCTGCCAATTGTATCCGAAACCAATAACAATATCGAACCGATAATAGCTGCAATGGGTAAAAATGATTGGTGTCTGGGGCCTACAAGATTTCTAGCAATATGCGGTGCCATTAGTCCAATAAAAGCAACACCCCCGCTTACAGACACCGAAGCAGCCGCCAGCGCCACGGCAATGGTTAATAATAGTTTTCGTTCTTTCTCTACTCTTGCGCCAAGACCATGGGAGACATTTTCATGCAAGTTTAAGACGTTGAGCACATGAGATTTGGCATATACGATTGGAACCAAAATGATGATCCAAGGAAGCAGGGACAGCACAAATGTCCAATCATCTCCCCAGATACGTCCAGACAGCCAGTTTGCGATAAAAGCATTTTGTTCTTCTTCTAATCTAGCAGCGAGGGTAAATATAAAACCACCGATCGCGGAAGCCATCCCGACACCAATTAGGATAAGCCTAGTAGGATCAATTCCTTCTCCTCTTTTATAAGACAAGACATAAATCAGGATGATGGTCAGAAAACCACCTACCAATGCAAACAGAGGTAGAACATAGATAAAATTGGTAGATTCATTCGAGAAATAAGCAACATAAATCACAACCATGAGTCCAGCACCAGCATTGATTCCAAGTATCCCTGGATCAGACAATGGATTTTTGGTGATACTCTGCAAAATAGCACCAGAAACCGCTAGACCCATTCCAGCAAGAATGGTTACTAAAATACGCGGCAGTCGAAATCCAAAGAGAATGAGGTTTTCTTGATTATTTCCTAATCCAATTATGGTTCGAAACAATTGAGCTGGAGATAGAGAGACAAATCCCGTTGAAACGCTGACAATAAAGGCCGCAATCAGTACTAAAACAGAGATTGTCAAAGTCATCCGAACCCGTCTTTTTTGAGCTGCATCTGTTATATTCATCGTTTCCCTTCCCTTCTAGCTAAATAGATGAAGAAAGGAATCCCAACGATGGCAACAACTGCACCAATTGGAGTCTCGAACGGAGCATTGATCATCCTTGCTGCTGTATCCGATAAAACCAACAGTACACTTCCAAAGACAGCAGAGCAGGGAATGACCCATCGATAATCAGTCCCTACCATAAATCGGACCATATGCGGAACCATCAAACCTACAAACGCAAGTACACCTACCAGAGAAACCGAAATCCCCGACAAGATCAACACCACTACCATTAAAATAAACTTGACTAGTGTCGTCCTTTGCCCTAACCCTTTGGCAATATCATCACCAAAACTTAAAATGGTCAGCTTTTTCGAAAACAAGATTGCTATCAAAAGTCCGAACAAGACTACAGGAATAGCAATTTTCAACTGGAGCCAGTTCGTTCCAGATGTACTCCCGATTTTCCAAATACTCAAGTCTTGTGTTAGTTTAAAAAGCAATGAAATACCATCGGTTAAAGCCGTCAAAAAAAGTTGAACCGCAGAGCCAGCTAATATAATACGAATCGGAGACATACCGCCTCTTCGCCATGCACCAATTCCAAAGACCATTACCGTGCCAATTGCTGCACCGACAAAGGAAACAAACATGATTGATAAATAAGAAGCGTGTGCTTGAAAAACGAGCAAACAAGCCACAGCAAACCCCGCACCAGCATTAATTCCTAATATCCCTGGTTCAGCCAGCGGATTTTTTGTAATCCCCTGCATGATGGCTCCACTAACTGCTAGCGCAGCTCCAACCAAAATGACACCAATCTCTCGGGGAAGGCGAATGCCAACAATAATCTGATCTGCTTTTACTTCTGGCTGATAGTCAAAAATAGATTTCCATACAGTAGCAAAATCGATATCGGCTGCCCCGACGGAGATAGCCAATATCGTAGATAAAGCAAGAGCAAACAGACCGATAATGATTACCAGTACACCTATGACTGGTCTAGCAACTATTCGATTTTCATCTATTTCTATTTTATTCGTCTGCATAAATGGGTATCCTTTGAGTGGTACTTATTTCCCTTTGGTCAAAGACTGGACAATAAAGTCTAATTCTTTTTCTAAAGAGAGAGGATCATTAAAATAGAAAGACTGAGAGTCAAAGAAAAAGACATTTCCTTTTTGTACCGCAGGAATTTGCTTCCATAATGGCGTTTCCAAGTAAGAATTATCTGCTGTGGCATCACCTTTTCCTACAAACAAATAATCACCACTATAGTCAGGTATTACTTCAGAAGAAATTGCTTTGTATCCAGTGCCAAATACATCCTTTTCTATCTTTACAGGAGCCTTTATACCTAGAGCTTGGTAGATAATCTCTGTCCCACGTCCCCAGTTATTTCCGTATACATACAATTCTTTCCCAAACGTTTCCAACACCGTTGCTGTGGCATCTGTTCCGATTGCAGCTTGTACTTTTGTTTTTGCTTCCGCAGTCTGTTTTTTCCAGTTATCTTCCCATGCTTTTGCTTCTTTTTCTTTTCCAACTAATTTTCCAATCTCTTGATGAATTTGAAGATAAGTATATTTTTCATAACTGTATGCTACGGTTGGGGCAATTTCTTGGTATTTTTTTAGGTTTTTATCGGTAGTAAATGCGATGATAAGATCCGGTTTAAGTGCAAGGAGTTTCTCTGTGGAGTCTGGAGTGATCACCTGTACTTTGTCTAACTTGTTGCCATAGAATTTATTTGCTTTTTCCCAATCCTGTACCGCAATTGGAGTAATGCCCAGAGACAACAAATTTCCAGTATAAGACGAAGCCAATACAGCTACTCGCTTTGGTTGATCAGGAACTTGAACAGGGCCTTTTTCGGATTGATAGGTAACCATTTGGGATTCTTTCGTCGTTTCTTTCTCACTCGCTGCACTACTACAACCTGCTAATACACCTACTGCTAAAATCGCCATCAAAAATAACGATGCGATGCTCTTCTTGTTTCTCATCGTTCTTCTCATCCTTATCTCATATTGTTATTGATAATCATTATCATTTAAGAGTAAAAAAATATCTCATTATACAATTAAATTGCTTGTTCTTCCTTTTCAGCCAAGATGGAGTCCACGAGATCATAGGTCAGGCACATCGGTTTTTTCGTTCTGGGGTCCATAATGATTTCCGCATCAATATGGAACACATCATATAACGTTTTCGCTGTAATTACTTCCTCTGCTGTGCCTTCTTTGACAACCTCTCCTTGTTTCATTGCGACGATGCGATCCGCAAAACGCGCAGCATGATTTAAATCGTGTAAAACCATCACGATGGTTCGTTTCTCATTTAAATTTAACCATTTGAGCAGTTCCAAAATCTCGAGTTGATGGGATAAATCCAAATAAGTGGTAGGTTCATCTAGGAGGATTATATCTGTTTCTTGCGCTAACGCCATTGCAATCCAGACTTTTTGCCGCTGTCCACCAGAGAGTGCATCAACTACTTGATGCCGAAAAGCATCTACGCCTGTCACCTTCAGTGCCCAGTTGATCACTTGATGATCTTTTTCCGTGAGTTTGATGCGTCTTTGATAGGGAAATCTTCCATAGGATACAAGCTCCGCCACAGTCAATCCTTCTGGTGCGTCTGGTGCTTGAGGTAAGATCGCCATTTTTTGTGCAATTTTTTTAGTTGATTCTTTATGAATTTCTTTCCCATCAAGAAAAACGGTACCGGACTTGGACGGTTGAAGGCGAGCAATCGTTTTTAACAAAGTAGATTTGCCGCAGCCGTTGGAACCGATGATTGTAGTAATGTTTCCGTCTTCTATGTTCAAAGTAACATTTTTAACAATCTCTTTATCTCCATAAGCAATATGTAGTTGATCAGTATGTAATCTCGGTGTGGTCATCCTTGCACCCCCTTGGCTTTTTATCTGAAAATGTGCATTTCATTCCGCTTTTAGTGAGAATGATTATCAAACTCATATGTATTCTATAATTATGACAAGTTGATGTCAACACATAACTTCAGAATCATCAAGTCTCCAACTCCGTTAACTTTAATTGATCGATTAGAAAACTCGCATTATCGATTTTTTTCACCTGTCTTTCCTTTTTAAAATCCCAATCTCTTTGCATGGCATAGCGAATCAGGCGTTCTGCGATACTCGGTTTAAAAAAATTAATCCAATAATTATCTTTCCACGTAAAATACATATCAAAATAAGTAGTTTTGAATGAACCTGAATAAATTCGCAATCTCACAAATTCATTGCGTTCATGAATAATATAAAAAAACTCCTCTGAATCTACTGTAATTTTCTTTAAGTCATGATACGTTTTCATCCGAATCCCCCTATGATGCAGGAAATAAAAAAGTGGACATTCATCTTTCCACATCATTTTACCTCGCTACTTTTTCTGGTTTTTTTTATCATAAAATAAGTGCTTGTCGGTTTTTCTATCTCTCATCGTAATCCAAACAAGTAACCTAGTCTATAACGATGCATTTTTTTATAAAACTATTGAATAACATTTAGATTTGTATCATTATTAAAGGATAGTCAATCGAAAAAGATTTGCATGAAGGAGATTGAAAAACATGGCTGTAACTTTAAATGGCGTGAGGGTCAACCGGACGAAATTTATGATTTGGCAATATCAAAATAGCATCACTAAGCGAAAAATTTTGCAAACGTGGCGTCGAGATAAACAAAAATTTCTAAAATCCCTCATTTGGGAAAAAACCATCGACAGCCAAACCCCCTCTTATGCCATTCGATTTTACAAAGATTTCAAATCTCTTCTCTATCAATCTTACTCAGAAGAATTCCCAGAAGTGGAGCCAAATTTAATGGAGCTGTGCGACTGGCTTACTGATAATGCAACGATCTGTAACTATAATGAAAGTGAAGAAGATGAAAAAACGTGGCTTGATATCCGAAAATGCGCAAAGATACTAGTAGACGGCCAATTGCCTTAGTACATATAGACATCCTCAGCAAAAAAAGTGAAAATTTCAGTAGCGTATAGTTAGTGCTCGAAAGGAGTTTTCTCTGTGCAATTATTTCAACATACAGGAAATCGGATACCAACTATGAATGAGGCAACATTAGCAACCTACCTCGAGACATCCCTTCCTCGGTACCATCATATCCTCGGTGTTGTTCGTAATATGAAGTCTCTCCTTCCTCAAATAAACATTCCAGCAGATTTACATACATTACTCATACAAGCATGCTATCTCCATGATATCGGCTACAGCCCCAAACTCAATAAATTTCACTATCATCAACTCGATGGAGCCATTTTTGCCGCGAAGCAAGGCTTTTCAAAATCAATCATCGCAACACTTTTGTTTCATAGTTGTGCTTATGAAGGTGCGTTATATTCAAGACCCGATCTAAGACCAGTATATGAGGCACATCTGATGTTATTGGATGAGCAAGATCGCTTGTTTATAGACTTGGTTACCTACTGTGATCTCCATACATCTGCAAGAGGGAAACTAACAACGTTAGAGGAGAGAATAGGCGATGTCGCGGTGCGTTATGGGGAAGATCATGAGGTGAGCAAAATGATGTTTGCCAATGAACCTGTTTTTAGGGAAATTATCGGTAGAGTAGAACAGATGAAAGGGAAATATTGCTCTTAAACGCGCAGCCCCCTCACCACTGGATGTGATGAGGGGGCTTACATCACTTGGAAGTCAGCTCGATCCTGCGATCAATAGCGACCTGCCAAGATGATGTGAGGCTTGCCTTGATGCGCTCGGTATCACGTCGAATGTCCCCAGACGGTTCTCCCCTCATCGGCTCACCGACATATACGCAACGCTGAGGTGACCGAATTCGAGCTGTCGCACCACCAGCGACCTGCTTGATCCTTCCGCCACTCGAAACTTTACGAGCGCCTGTCTGTCCGATTGTGACGACAGAACAACCTGTATTGTTATAGATCCGAGCGGCTCCGGTCTTGATGCTTACCGGCTCATAGTCTCCGGAATCTTCCTTCTTAGGGATGTGTCCTTCCGGATACATCACCACATTTTTCCCAGAGTTGATGAGGTCAGTTCCGATGTCAACTACAGCACCAGCACGCGAGCTGTTTCGGTGAACCTTGACGAAGTTCCCGAAGATGAAGACGAGATTGATGACAGGAATCTGCCACAGTCCTGCTGTTGCCATGTAGTAAGGCTTCAGCCCCAGACAAGTCAGAGCGAAGTCTACAGTCGGCGGATCACACAAACTCGTGTGATTGGGCAGGAACAGAATTCCCTTGTCCTTCGGCTGGTTCGCCAAGAACTCAGGAAAACCACTCCACATCGTCATATCTAGCGGGCCCATCATGAAATTCATGGACCTTCTCGGCAGATGTTCCATTCTTCCGAAATCCCTCTTTATAGGGATAATATTCGGCTCCATAGCAACTCCTTCGAGTCGTGATGAACAAGCTAACAATAGAATATCACATATTATTTTGACACACCACACGGCTAAAGCCATGGGATTCTTGGGTAGTCTTTGATACTACAAAGAAATATTCCAAACTTAAACCGCATGCTTGCGGCAATGAATGCTAAACCTTCTTGCAAAATATTTCTTGCAAGTGACTACCGGTGGGTTCGATTTTCTCCTGACGGAGAAAGTTCTGTTGTTCAATGATACATGGACATATGTAAAGCAAAGGGAATAAATAAAACAGGAACAGCTTGGTTCGATCATTTATATCTAAATTTTGCGATTCTTTCTTTTGGTTTGATTCCAATAGGTAAAATAGAAATACTTAACAAATGGAACGATTTCAAAGCAAAAATACGACTTAACTGACCATATCTATTCCAAACTTTAGGTGAAACACCCAGTTGATCTTTGAATTTTTTTCCAATATACTAAATATTAGGATTTCCCTAGATATTATTATTTATGGAAATTCATCACTGTTACATAGCTACAATCCTGAAAGGAATATCATGAGCGTCAAATGTTTGGCGTGCGGACGAAAGTTCGTCAACCTCTGTTCTTGCGGGCGATGCGCCGGGTCATGTTGCAAATGCATCAAACGCTAGAATGACTAGTTAAAACTAGTCAGCCCCTGATTATTAATTATTTAATAATCAGGGGAACTGATTTATCAGATACAGGGATAGTCCTTGACTGCTCGGGACATCTGACTGACTAATACACGAATCATCTAAGCTTGACAGAAACCATGCAAACTTCTATATTTAATGTTAGTTATCACTAACTAACATTAAATGAGGAATTTCAATGCCGAAAACAGATACAGCAGAGCGTATTTTACAGACCGCTTTACAGTTGATGCAGGAAAAGGGATTCAAAGCGGTTTCGATCAAAGAAATTGCCCAACTAGCAGAGGTAAGTGAAATGACTATTTTTCGTCATTTCGCAACAAAGAAAAAGTTACTGGAAACAGCGATTGAACATCATTCCATTATTGCTTCTTTTCAAGCAATTTTTGCACACCAAATCGAATGGAAATTGGAAAAAGATCTCTACTTGATTGCAATAACTTATTTGGAACTCATGGAAGCTAATCGACCTATTTTCTTGATCGCGATTCAAGAGAGGAGCATCATGCCTGAACTGATGGACACCGTGTCCAAAAATCCAATCCAATTGAAACAGCAATTAGCTCTTTATTTTCAAACCATGCAACAAAAACAAAAAATAAACATCGCAAACCCGGAACAGCAAGCTGCCTCTTTCCTTACTTTTTTATTCGGCTATTTTGTTTCACTCACTTTTTTAGAAAATAAATTTATCAAAGAACCAAAAGAACAATTTGTCTTGCATTGTGTACAAACTTATTGCCATGGAATCGGAGAGTAATTTTTTTCGACAAAAATGTTAGTTATCATTCACTAACATAATCCTGATTCCTTCTTTGTTTGATTTAAAAAGTAAGTAAAAGAGACGGAAACGTCAAAAATTTTGAGGAGCTTTTAACCAATATGGAGACACTTTTCACTGTTTTATCAACTAAGCCACATGAAGATAAGATTGACGTACTGGGCCAGTATGCAAAACAACATGTAGATGCTAACTGGGATGTACTGCTAATAGAAAAAAAAGATAAGTTCGAACACGCATTTGCCACTGTAGGAGAACCTGCATATGGAACTTATCTTCACGCCCTTCTTCAACCTATCCACAATCAGTTGGAGCCGGCAGGTTTACGTGCTTCTTCTCGTTTGCCCGGACACATGGAAATATCTCGGGAATGGGGATTGAATCCAGAGGAAACCGAACAATATCGCTGTATTTGGAGCACCATACATGAAACAAGTACTGACAACGCGATTGGTACGTTGGTCACTGTTCTCCCGCATGATCACACCGCTTTCCGTATTCCCGTAAAACCTGATATTTTTGCGTTAGAAGAAACAGCAAAGCATGATGTGGTTGCAGTACTTTCTGAACAATTTAGGGAATTTAATTTTTCCGATCTTTTCGAATTTCAGGCCTATCACTCACAACGTAAAGCAAAACAATAAATAGAAATGAATGAAAGGCTCTTCCCTTTTAAAAGGTTGAGTCTTCTTTTCTCATCGCATATCGGAGAAATCCAAGGGCGTGCTGTAAATTGGGCAGTTGTCTCGCTCGCTCATAGGTTATAAAATCTCTTCCTTTTGTTTCTTCATCAGCAGTAAACTCACCAATTTCCTCTGCCTCTGCCATGTAGTGAACCTGATAACTTTCTGGATACGGATATCGATAGTTATCAGGTTTTTCCGCATACACTTCTATCTTTTGATAACCAATAAGTCTCGGCTGTTTGATGGTTACTTTGGTCTCCTCCCATATTTCCCTTTGCAATGTTTCTAACACATTTTCTCCTTTTTCTATGTGCCCGCCCGGCAAATCCCAGCCGCGATACAAATGAGCTACGAGAACATAATTTTTATCCATTACCAAACCAAATACGGTAGTAATCTGTTGGATTGGCGGAAGTTTAGCAGTAAGTACTTCTGATATTTTATTTGGTTGCGGCAACCATAAAATATTTTGATAGGAGTGAATCACTTGCATATATAACTCCTTTCTGTCTGCACACGCTTACAACTTTAATATGTTTTTATGCTATTATGAATTGAAAAGCGATATAAATAAAGATAAAAGAGGAGACCTATGATAAGTATTTATGAATTAAAACCTAAGTTTCAAAATTTACTGCGTCCTGTCGTAACAAAATGTGCAAAAATCGGCATAACAGCCAATCAAGTAACGATTGTTGCCATGATCTTATCCATTATAACTGGTTGGATGGTCTATGCTTTTGCTAGTCAGCCCCTGATTTTTATCATCGTACCAATTGTTTTGTTTATTCGTATGGCTCTAAATGCCATAGATGGCATGCTAGCGAGAGAACATCAAATGAAATCCAATTTAGGTAATTTTCTAAATGAGTTAGGTGATGTCATTTCGGATACTGCATTATACCTGCCTTTTGTCTTGATTGCTGGAATCTCCTCACCGCTTGTATTGTTGATCATTTTCCTCTCCATACTCAGTGAAATGTCGGGAATTATGGGAGTAGTGGTCGGGGCGAGCCGACGGTACGATGGGCCTATGGGCAAGAGTGATCGTGCTTTTTTCTTTGGCGTATTGGCAATATTATTTGCTTGTGGAATTACTGCTGGATGGTGGACAAGCTTTCTATTTATTGTTATCAGCATCCTGATTTTTTGGAACATGATCTTGCGAATTTTTCACGCCTTAAAGGAGGCTAGACATTGAGTCACATACCACACGGGTTGTTAACTGTATTTATTGGCATCTTTGCTGTGCTCGTCATATCCAGTATCATTACGTATATTTTATCAAAATCCAAACCGGATAAAGATTTTACAGAACTGGTGCTTCGAATCAAATCTTGGTGGATGATGGCGATACTTTTTTCGATTGCCATATTAATAAACCGAAATATTTCGATATTATTTTTCGCCTTTCTCAGTTTTTTGGCGCTCAAAGAATACTTTACTTTGATACCTACCAATCGAGCTCATAGACTTGTACTCTTTTTTGCCTATCTCACCATCCCAATACAATTTTATTGGATTTTCATCAAATGGTACGGCATGTTTATTATTTTTATTCCTGTCTATATGTTTCTGCTCATTCCATTGGTACTCATCTTCATTGGAGAAAACAAAGGATTTCTCCGCTCCGTTGGTTCCGTTCATTGGGGAATGATGATGATGTTGTTTGGATTGAGTCATATATCTTATTTGCTTGTCCTACCCTCAGAAAATGCGATCGGGGCTGGCGGAGCAGGACTTATTTTATATTTAGTCGTTCTTACACAAGGAAACGATGTAGCTCAATTCCTGTGGGGTAAATTGCTTGGAAAACATAAAGTAGTTCCTAAAGTAAGCCCTAATAAAACATGGGAAGGTTTGATCGGCGGAGTAGCGACTACGATTGGATTGGCTTATCTATTAGCACCCTATCTGACACCTCTGAGTCCGTTACACATTTTATTTTCCGGACTCATTATCGGTATTGGTGGATTTATCGGCGATGTCAATATTTCCGCCCTAAAACGAGATATTGGTGTAAAGGATAGCGGGACAACCATACCAGGTCATGGTGGAATACTGGATCGCATTGATAGTCTTACCTTTACGGCACCGATGTTTTTTCACTTTATTCGTTATCTCTACTTCTAAGAGGAAAGGTGGATAAAGTAGAACCTCGTTTCCATATCAGGTTCTGCTGCACATATGTTGAACTTATTACGCCTATTGTTTTCTCTGCTCATCGTTCGTCCGCTCGTTCTCGTCATTATTGGAATCAGTGGTCGTTATCGATTTCGACTACCCAAAAAAGGTCCAGCCATTATCGTAGCCAATCATAATTCGCATTTGGATACGCTTGTGTTAATGACTTTGTTTCCACTGAGTATGACCAATCGTATTCGACCAGTAGCTGCGGCAGATTATTTCTTAAAAAATCGTTTTCTTGCTTGGTTTTCCTTAAATATCATGCACATTTTGCCGATTCAACGTAACGGCGCCAAAAAAATCGATGATCTATTTGCCCATGTTCATAAGGCTTTAGAAGCTGGAGATATTGTCATTTTGTTTCCAGAAGGCAGCCGCGGGGAGCCCGAAAAACTGCAACAATACAAATCCGGAATCTTTCACCTTACCAGGGGATGTCCAGATGTCCCCATTTACCCTACTTTCATACATGGATTAGGCAAAGCACTACCCAAAGGAAATTTTATTCTGGTGCCATTTAACTGCCATGTTGTAGTAGGTGATCCATTTCACTGGAGTCCACAAAAAAAAGAGTTTATGAATGAATTAAATAAACGAATGACGGACTTAGCAAATGAGGGGGATTTTCCAGCATGGGAGTGATCATTGCCAGTTTGCTGTGGGGATTTGGTGAAGCAACGCTTTTCTTTATCATTCCAGATGTGCTGTTGTCCGCCATCGCCTTACAAAGGGCAAAAAGAGCTTTTTATGCTTGCCTTTATGCGCTCATCGGTGCATTGATCGGGGGGACCATCATGTATATGTGGGGAGCAAATGCCCCTATTGAAAGTGTAGATATCGTGGAGAAAGTCCCAGCTATCGACCACACGATGTTGCAAGAAGTGAAAACAAGTCTCTCCGATGATGGATTACTCGCCATGATTCTGGGCCCAACGAAAGGCATCCCATACAAAATCTATGCCATTACTGCATATCAGGCCGGCATTTCGTATATAGCATTTCTTTTGGCCAGTATACCAGCTCGTTTTATTCGTTTCTTTTTGGTAACGTCACTCACTTGGCTCATTAGTAGGTACCTTTTAAAACACCAAAGCATGAAAATAAAATACAGCATTTGGGCTGTCGCTTGGCTGATAATCTATGTGATTTACTTTTGGAACAATCCATCCTGAGCAACATCCTATATTGTTTACAAGTAAGAAGTTAGCGTGTAATCAGGAAGGACAAACTGATACTGGGAATTGTTGCAACGGGGTTGTTGGCTGCAGCTACTGCGGGAGCCCACCTTGAAGCGAAAGAATCCGAAGCTGCTGACGTTCGAGTTCGATGGTGGATTCTTCCCGGTCTACATCAAGTGGGACTTCGGCAACGTTCGCGGCGAGCGCATTCTGCTTTGGCGCCTGGCTCGTCTGATCAAGTTTCCCGCAGTAACATCGCCTATATCAGCAAAAAATGCTGTTTACCTATGCGGGGACTGATCTCTTGCTAGGTGAACTCGGCTCCTGATCGACAAGCTGCGAGACTTGTCCTGTTCCATCATTTTCCATATACCAAGAGCCCTTTTGTTGTTTACTTCCTTTTCATCTTTCACTTCTCTTAGCTTGATGGCTATGGTGCTTTACCCCTATTGTTTTTTTATACGGAAGGCTTTTCTTTATATGGAAGGGGAATCCCGAGAGCGATTACGCTAAACGTATGCTCCCACGGAATCCACCTTCAAGGAAAGGGGTTCCGTGGGAAACAGGGAAGCTACACTATTCTTTTATTTGTATTTCGATGGGAGGACCGTTTTTGGACGATTCGAACGATTGCCCAGAGGACTGGCCCAACGAGGAGAACGGAGAGCCAAATATTCTCCATTCCAAAGAAAACAGCAAGACCAGCTACAGGGAGATTACTCAGATTGAAAACAATCTGTTTGGCCGCACCCACTGCCACTTTGTCATTGGTTTGGTTCGCCAAATATTCCAAAGGGTTATCGAGTAATCCTTTGGCAAACGCGATAACTCCGAATCCAATAAGGAATTGCACAGGACCGGAAGTAGCGGTGATTACGATTACGAGGCCCATCACCATAGTGACGAGGCTGAACCGTACGACTTTTTTTGCTCTTTTTCTCATTTGCGCTTCTGACTGAGTCGCGTCGCTTTCTGTATTCTGAGTGCGTTGTAGCCAAATGGCGATCCACGAACCGAATGCCATCATAGTAGCGTAAACGATCAGGGAGATGCCACCTTTTAGCCATGTCGAGTGCTGCACGGAGTAAGGGGCATACTGTTGTGTGGCCCCATGGGCCATGTACATGCCAATGTATGGCAGGAAATATTCCCCGATCAGGTACCTGACCTCACTTGGTTTACGGGTTTTCTTGAAATCCCCCTCTACTGCTGGTTTTCTTTGTACGTCTACTTCTGGATCTACCCTCAGTCGAATGAATGAAACGAGTGTCACAGTGTTCAAGACACTTACAGTACTTCCCCACAACAATGGATGCTCGATGAAAAAACCAAAACCCACTGCGATGGCGAGACTGGAGCCTACTGCACCCATGGTAATGTTTAGAGCATTTCCTTTCTGGTGCGGTTTGCTATCTGGTGATAGAATCATTCGTAGCAACGCAAAAGTACCAATAGTCGACAACGCCCCAGCAAAGCTTGCGATGAATCTCGTGACTAGCAGCCACCCGATCGCTTGGTTTATGATACCAAACGCATACAAAAGTGGGGTAATTGTGGTCACGAAAAAGCTGATGATGGTGATTTTCTTTGTTCCTACTTGTAGCGTGAACCACTTAGCGAGAAAGGAACCAAGCAACGCTCCAAAGGTACCAGACCAAGAGATCCATGGTACTAAAAACCTCATTCCATGGATATCCAAGAGCGTAGGGAATGGTCCGAAAAGCATCGTGGACTGGGCTTGGTCGAAAAGCTTAACAGCCGCCAAAACCAGTACTCCAGTGGTTAGCCATTTAGGTGGTTTCACCAGTACTCCCATCGTCTATCTAGAGAACAACTTAGCTTCTTGTTTAATTAAATCAGAAAACACCTCTTCCTACAATTCAGAAATGTTGAACTTCACAAAAATGATTGTGTAGGGCGATTTTTCCTCGTTGATGTTTCATGCTCACATCATCTGGGTTCAATGCAGCCACTTCCGAAATCCGAAGACCTGCTTGTAACATTAATTGGATCATTGCCAAGTCACATAGTCGTTTCCATTTATAACTAGCAGATTCTTGTTTCTTTTCCATTTCCAACACATCCAGTAAGCGAGATTGTTCCCGTCTGGTTAACAATCGGGGAGCCAATTGCAAAGTGGAGATGAATTTCATTTTTACTTTTCGAGTAGTTTGTACTTGATCGTTTTCCACCAAAAAAGTCCAGTATGTTTTTAAAGCAGCCACTTTTTTATTAACTGTAGTTGGTTGTTGTTTTCGAATAGTTTCTAAGTAACTTCGATAATCTGCGTTCCAATTTATTGTGTCGGCATTATTCCTTCAGTTGCTTCAAAATTGCTTAGTCTATATGAATATCTTGATGGTTCAAGAAGTTCTCTATGAAAATGATCAATATTGGCTAAAGAAGAGGACACCAGAAGATTTTAGAATCAGTTTTTTATAAAACATAACATCAATTATGTTTGCTTTTTTTACCATTCGAGCTACGATATTCATCAATAAGGAAACATAATTGATGAAAAGATCGTACAAATTCGATGAAACATAATTTATTAGAAGATATTCTTTTCTCGTTTGAACAAAATTTGATCTCAAATGGAAAATCTCCTAACACGATTTCCTCTTATTTATCTTCTGTGAAAGCATACATTTGGTGGTTTCAAGGGGTCCCAGTAAGGGTTCTACCCCTAGTATATCGAAAAAAAGTGTAAGAAACGATTATAGGGGATTCTGGTAAATTTCCATTGTGCATTTGGAATAAAAAGGGAAGTCACTCCAATACTTCGACATATCCTTCTGTTCCGTTTACTCGAATCATCTGCCCATCTTTTATCAACTTTGTTGCATTCTCTACTCCTACAACTCCAGGAAGACCATATTCTCTTGTGATAACAGCACCATGAGTGGTGAAACCACCCACTTCTGTGACTACCCCTTTAGCGGTCACGAAAAGTGGAGTCCAACTGGGATCAGTAAACTTGGTAACAAGTATGTCACCATCTTCAAGATTAGCTTCATTGACTGATAATACCACCCTTGCACGACCTTCCACCACGCCAGAAGAAACAGGGATACCCCAAATAGAATTAATAGGCAAATTATCTGATAGTGATTCAGGAGTAGGAACAAATCCCGTTGAGGTAATGACACGGGGTGGAGTCATCTTTTCAAAACGATCATAATCATTTTTCCTTATTTCTATGACAGAGTAATCTAACTTATTGGTCCTTAACACATCGCTCAGTTCATCAAAATACAAATAGAAAATATCTTCACGGTTTTTGATAATTCCTTTATTTACTAAGTTATCTGCTTCTTTCAATAGAGATTTTTTGTAAATCTGATATCGTCGTACAATGTAATATTTAGGATATTCACGACACCCCACAAAGTTACGAAGGAGACGAATTCTTTCCTGAAGCTTATTAGCTTTCTTATGACCACCCCTGATATTTTTTAAGAGACGGATGATTTCATCTTCTTCTTCCTGTGCTTCTTGTTTTCCTATTTGGAACTTGACCTTGTGTTCTCCCGTCTCTAAAACTCGTATATTGTTGAGCAACATCGAAATAAGTTGTGTTGGTTTTTCCCCCCAACGATCTTTTGTAATATCTATTTCCCCAGGACAACGCATACCATATCTATCTAGAAATTTTTTAAATGATTTGTAAGGCTCTTGTCCTCCAGGTATCTTTACCATTTTTTCAAAAAAATTTTCATCTGTAGGGTCATTACAAATATAATCTAAAACTTGTGGATATTTTCGAAACGTGTCAGCTACATCACATAAAGCTAATCCCATCTCAGTGGTTATATTATGTTTTACCGACTTGGAAAGTACATCAGTTACATTCTTCTTTCCCAACCATTTCTGCACTTTTTTGTTGATCCAATCATTTACCAATATTCCCGCGATAATCGCTCCTAACATTGTTGGATTATAGGCCATGGCTAGAAGTTTATCACGGTCATTATGAATAAAATCAACAACATCGGTTCCTGATAGTTTGGAAAGCTGTTTGTCCACTTCCGTAACTTCCTTTTCAAATCTATCAAGAAGTTCTTCGATGGCAAACAGATCATTTTTCCTGTACATTTTTATCGTTTCTAAAAAAGAGCCTAATGTAAATATTCCTCCTTGTATATTCCTTTTACCTCGTGGTAGAGAATCTGAGAAAGTTTTATCTTCTATAAGCTGTTTAATAACATTCTGAATAAGCGGATCCTGTTTCCCTGTAGCAACTATTAAGCGCTTCTGTCCTATCATTGAGGATAAGTCATGTGTGATATCAGCAAAAATACGGCCACCTGCCTTATTCATAGACGATTGAGTAATCATTTCGAAGAAGGACATACCTAAAGGTTTTATAGCATCGGTCATCATCTGGGTATGACCTATCGACATAAATACCCGAGGCTGTTTGGGATCTGATGATTTTGGAATTGGAAATAATGTAGTGATGGGACGGGCCTGAACAATATGAAACTTATTATTAACAAGACACCATTCTATATCTTGCGGACAACCAAAATGAAATTCGATTTTCTTACCTAAATAGGCAAGTTGCTGTATTTGTTCATCTTTCAATGTCTCCATGTTCAAATTACCAGAATCAATCTTTAATTCCTCAATTCCTCCACCTTGGTTAGGATGAATCTCTAGGTCCTTTGTACCTATGCTTTTATCAACAATCATTCCATCCTGAACTTTATAGACATCTGGATTTACAAGGCCAGAAACCAACGCTTCACCAAGTCCGAATCCTGCTTCAATAGACAAAGTCTTTCTGTCTGAGGTCATGGGATCAGCTGTAAACATAATACCTGAGATTTCTGACATTATCATTTCCTGTACCACGACAGATAGTAAAACCTTTCGGTGATCGAAATTATTTTGTATGCGATAGGTCACCGCACGATCAGTAAATAATGATGCCCAACATTTAATAATATGTCGTAAGACTTCGGTTTCGCCCTTGATATTCAAATAAGTATCTTGTTGACCAGCAAAAGAGGCATTCGGCAAGTCCTCTGCTGTTGCACTTGAGCGGACAGCATACGCTTGCTGTTCATCATATAAAGAAAGCGCTCTTATAATTTCACTTTCTATGTATTTTGGTATTGTTAGATTTTCTATAATCAAACGAATATTATTGCTTATTTTTGCAATTTGATTTTTGTCTTCAGATTTTAGTTTCGTTAGCTTGTCAAATAATTCATCTAACTTTGCGTTCTTTTCTATGGATGTTCTGTATGCCTCAGTTGTTACACAAAAACCCCTAGGAACTCGAATTCCATCAATTTTAGATAGTTTACCTAGATTTAAGCCTTTACCTCCAACGGCCAATAGTTTTGTATTATCTATTTCTTGAAAATATAAAATATTTGATACCATCTTAAACCCCCCAGAAATTATGAAATTTAATACTTTTGATTTCATTATACATCTGGAAAAAGTAAAGTCCATGTTTTTTGAAATATAAATATTTATATTTCAAAAAACATGGTATGATATGACTGGGTGATAAACATGAATGGTTTTGAAAGACGAACTATGGAAAAGAAAAACACTATTGTCCAAGTTGCTCGAGTGCTTTTCTCCAAACGGGGCATAACGGATGTAGGAATTAGTGAAATTGCTAAAAAGGCTAACGTTTCACAAGTATCTATTTATAATTATTTCGGTGACAAGAACACCCTTGCCAAAGAAGCGCTTTATTCATATGTGGACAAGATAATTAGTGAATATGAAGTAATTTTGGAGAATAAAATCCCTTTTGATGAAAAAATTCAGATTATCATGGATAAAAAACAAAATGCAGTGATGGAATTAAGTCGTTTCCAATTTAGCAGTCAGGCATGGGAGGACAGAACGTTGCAACAGATAATAAAAGAAGCAGTGATTTCAAAAACATTAGCGTTTTATACTAGGTTTATTGAACTAGGTAAAAAAGAGGGAGCGATTGATGAGAGCATTTCAAACGATGCGATACTTACATTTCTTCATTCATCTCTGTCTATCATGCAACAACCTGGTTATTTGGATACAAGTCTAACATACAAAATGTCGATACTTAGACTATTCTTATATGGTATATTGGGAAAAGAATAGGATATTTTATCCAGTTCTGGTGCAAGAAATGGTAGAGATAAAAAAACCAGTTTCTTCCTATAGAAAAAAGATAATTTATGCTGGGGTTCCAATCCTTTCGAACTGCTATTCGGACACTCAAAGGGATCGAAGCGATGCACTTGACCAAAAAGGACAGATTGCCTCAATTGGCACCTTTGCCTCTTATGCAGTTAATTTCATACATAAACTCTTAAAACTGGTAGCTTAGTGTACCCATTTCTTGATGAATCGATGATCCTGCTCTACCCTATTATTCAAATACTTGATCGTCGGATCTCACTGTGCTGCGATAACTTCTTTTCCGCTTGTAATTCTCGAATTAAAGGAGGGTAAGCAGCATTCTTATCCACGGAAATCACTCGAGGAGATTGCGTATGTGGCGAGCGTAAAGCCTTACGGAAGAAGCACTTTGCTGCTTTTCGATTCCGTCTCGCACAAAGCAAGAAATCAATGGTCTTTCCTTCAGAATCCACGGCATAATATTTATACTCCATTCTCCCTTGATTTTGATATGCGTTTCATCCACTTTCCAAGAATTGTTTGTTTGCTTTAGATGACGCCGTAGCCGTTGATCTAACTGAGGTCCATACTCATGAACCCATATCATGATCGTCGTGTGGACCATGCATAATCCCCGTTCTCCCATTCAAAACAGAATGTATCCAGTACGCCTCACCTTTTCATTTTTTGCATCAGAACCCAAAGAAATCAGTTGTTTATTATCTGAATAAACTTATATTTAAATATCCGTCACAAACCTAGTAATCTATCCGTTATATGAGTAAACAAACAAAAGGAATGATTACAATGACAAAATATGATGTAGCAATTGTAGGTGGTGGGATTGCGGGTTTGACAGCAGCAATTTATGCAGCAAAGGCGTCCAAAAGAACCATTGTGGTGGAACAACAAAAACTGCTTGGCGGTCGAGCCATTACGAATAAGAAAAAAGGTGTTTACTTTAACTTGGGTGTACATGCACTGTATAAAGGGGAAGCATATGAAGCGTTCCAATCTATGGGAATGCGCCTCGAGGGTAGCCAACCTTCAATAGATGCCTATGGAGTCTGGAAAAATCAATTACTGAGTTTACCAATGAGTATCTCTTCCTTAATTCGAACACCCATTCTAGGATGGAAGGGGAAATTTGAACTCGCAAAATGGCTTGGTAAGTTGGGATCTATCGATACCAGTCAATGGAATCAGATCAGTGTGCTTGACTGGATTGAAACGCAATTACATGATCCAAAGGTACGCAACTTATTCTATGCTTTATTGCGAACAGCCAGTTATGTGGTTGCTCCTGAATTACAATCGGCTGGTCCAGCTTTAAAGCAACTACAACGCGCGTTAAAAGGGGTTTTGTATCTTGATAAAGGATGGGGACAATTGGTGGAAGATCTCCAAGAACACGCTACTCTACAAGGCGTTGAATTGGTCACGGATCGCAAAGTGGTTTCAGTCGAATATGAAGATCAGCAAGTTAAATCGATTTTATGTGCCGATGGTAGTAAAATAGAAGCATCAAATATAATTTTGACTACCCCACCATCAGTCACGCACAGACTGGTTCCACATGCGGAAAAAACAATACTTGAGATTTGGAACAATCAAGCCATCTCAGTTACTGCTGCTTGTCTAGATGTGGGACTACGCCAACTACCAGTATCAAAGTATCAATTCATCTACGGTTTGGATCAACCCATCTTTTTTACGAACCAATCACGCCCTGGAAAACCCCGAGCGGCCATGATGAGTGATGATGGGGCACAAATGATCAGCCTAATTAAATATCAAGGATCACAGACAGATGCGAAACGAGATGAGCAACAGCTAGAGCAAATATTAGATATTGCACAACCGGGCTGGCGTCACGAGTTGGTTACCCGACAATACCTGCCTAGGATAACTGTTGTGCATGATTTTCCACATATGAAACGAACTATTAACCCAGGTCCCGCTGTCCCTGAAATCAAGGGACTCTATGTTGCTGGAGACTGGACCTCCCATGGGGAGTTATTGGTAGATGCATCTGTAGCAAGCGCCATACGTGCAGTTAATCATTTGTTAATTTGATAGGTTAAGGGGTCTATAGTGATCAAGAGTCCTCTGTGTCAGGACGTTCTTGCGTTCAGAAGAGCACAAGAAGTTGACCAGCAGCTAAGAAAGTAAGCACCAATACCCAAATCTCCCGCCTCCATGATGGACACGTTTCTCAACGTTTTTTTCATAGATTGGTGAATTTGGGTTCCCTTTAACGGTCGCAATATCATGATGAGTATATCAACAGCTTTGGAACTCACTCCTCATGGGATGAATCAGAACCGATGATCTTCCCTAAAGTTTAGCGAGCGATTTTCCTTGTTTATCAAAAATGGAATGGTTTGTTTCTTAAATTCCTCATCATATCTTTTTAGTTGTCTCCCATGACACGATCCCCATTTATGAATACGTCCAGTAGGAATGAGTTTTCGCACCAGAGCCGAAAACAAATTGCGAGAGAAGAGGGTTCGTTCTAACCGGTTAAGGGTTTAAATACCAGATGAACTTCACCTATAGTTATAAGTTATAGGATAATAACATTCAATCGATAAATAATGTATCTTGTATGAAATGAAAGGAGCTGTGATCGAATCTATGAAAAAGACTATTGGGAAGTTAGCGATCATTTTTTATTCTGTAGCCATTCTTGTGGTTGGTTGTAGTTCTACAAACTCTGATACCCAATCTACGAATAAAAAAAATTCCCAAGCGAATTTAGCAGGTAAACCAATGAGTCCCATTTCAAAAGGAGAAAACGGGGAGAAGGAGCGGAAATTTTTAACTCATCCAGGCAAGTATAGTGGAAACAAGTATGATGTAACTAAAGTAAAAGCAGAAATAAAAAAGGCACCACTGGATTGGACTAGAGAACAGTATATGGAATATTTACTGTCATTACTCGCTGAAGATTATCGTCCAACCATTAAGAAATTCAATCATTTATCCACGAAAGTCAATGTCAACACACCAGGTATAGGTACACAAATTGAATTGCCTACAGAGAAAAAGGTTCATTTTTCCATTCTATTGGATGCCAGTGGTAGTATGAAGACGAAAATCGGTGGTAAGAGCAAAATGGACATCGCTAAACAAGCTGTGAAAAAATTCACCTCTACTCTACCCAAAAACGCACAAATTTCCTTGCGTGTGTATGGACATAAAGGAAGTAGCAATGGTGCCGACAAAGCTACTTCCTGTAATAGCACGGAAGAGATATACAGTGCTGAAGGCTATCAAGCGAGTCAATTGCAATCAGCACTCAATAGTGTGACAGCCTCTGGATGGACCCCTATCGCCAAGGCAATTGAATCAGTTAAACAAGATGTGTCATCAGAAATAACCGATTCATACATTTATGTAGTCAGTGACGGAGAAGAAACTTGCGGCGGTGATCCAGTAGTAGCTGCTAAAAATTTGAATCAATCAAATGTAAAAACCATTGTCAATATCATCGGTTTTGATGTTGGAAGTACCGGGCAACAATCGTTGAAACAAGTGGCAACTGCAGGTGGTGGGGAATTTATCGCGGTCAGTAACGAAGCTGCTCTTAATAATTATTTGGATGAGCAGTATGATGCATTGAAGAAAGAATGGCGTAAATGGATTGATGAAGGAACTGATCTGGCTGAGGATCAAGGTAAAGAAATTCATGAAAAAGCGAAGGGGATTCAGAAAGAGCTAAGAGACCAAGCTGGCGTTGAATATGAGCGTTTACAAAGTGCTAAAAACTGGTTTAAAGATCATTTGAAAGAACAGAGTGATAAGAATTACTCATCATCTAATCATCCTAGTAGTCTAATATATCATGGCATCATCGAACGAAGATCCAAGATCCTCAACTACGCAAATGATCGTCGCTTTGAAAAATTCATGGATTCGTCTAAAGAATCGCGCAATGAAAAAAGCCGTATCATCGATGAAGGGCATGACAAGATCAAAGATATTAACAACAATAAAAATTAGGCCATAGGCAATTCAGGGAGGTAAATGGGTCAAGGTAAAAATCTTTGAGCGAGCACGATTTTGGAGCCATCTGTCCAATAAGGAAAGATCCCATCCAGAAATAAAGGTTCTGGAAAAAATGATTTGTGTATAATGCATAGATTCGTTTAAAAAAAGGACATGTCTTTGGTATAAAATTCCAAAATCCGTTCAAATGGATACATTACCAACCTGAAATCATTCTTCTCACAATCAGATGGTATTTGTAATACAGTTTGAGCTTTCATCATTTACGCTATATTTCGAAAGCTTAAACTATATTTCAACTGTCCTTTTGAAAACAGAATGTCCAGTATGTCTCATCTTTTGATTTTTTGCACCAGAACCCTTATTTATTCCAAACGGAAAAATCACTTACGTTTTGATTCCTCATTTTCAAACTTTCCCTTCTCTTAGCTTGATGTCTATGGGGAAATCCCCTCGCTTTTTTTGCGCGTAAACTTGGGCGACCGTCCGAATCAATTGATCCAGACGGTCGCTGTGCCTCCTCAGAAGCCATGCAGGGATCACTAGAAATCAGTGATCACAATGATTATTGCGAGAACGACTACAACTGAGAATGCGATCGCAGCGAACATGATTTCCCCAATACTATACCTACATTGATACATCAAGTATATATTAATATTTATTTTTTTATACATTTTTTATTTACCTCTGGTACTAGTTAAAAATCTGGTCTTCCCATCGGGGCAAGAGCCTTTTTCTTGTAAAGCCCAATGAGCCAACAAAGAATGAGCAAGCAGGATTGCATCTAATGCAACTTGGTAGCCGTCAAAAAGGTGGGTTTCAGTTGCTGGAGACGAAAAGTGTTAGACCGAAAAATAACGTTTTGATCTGCTTTCGATGAGAACAAATCCAGTAACGTAGCTGTTTTGGATGGGGATGCTTGCTATTTTTTCGTTTGACACAGTTATTGTCGGATTATACAGAACATTTGTTATTTATATATTTCAAATGGAGATGAACACATATGGGGAAAATTCGGATCAAAGGCTGCCCTATTTTAGGACCGCTCCAACTATATCATATAAAAAGGCTTAATCGTAAAAAGCAACGCTCCCGTTTGTATTCGAATACAGCTAAACCTTAACATAAAACTCTGCTTTTTTGTTGGTACCATCTACATACTTGACAATATTGGAAAAGATTTTACAACCAACCAATGAGTCCAGAACCCACATAATCACGTCAAAAAAATAATAACTTGACGTTTAGAAGGCAATGAGGATATTTAATTTATTTAGATTATGAATGATCAAATACCTATGATATGTTTCATTTTATCAGGATTGACAATAAAATAAATTTTGGAGATTTTTTTATCTTCGATTGTAAATGAATACACACCATAAATTTCATCGCCAACTAACGCTAAGATGCCAGGTTGATTGTTCACTATGACTAACTTATAAGAAATGTTGTTGGGAATTTCTTGTAAAATCCCCTGATAGAAACGTTTAATATTATTAGCTGTATAAATGGGTAGTAGTGCAGCTTTCCGTTTTCCACCACCGTCCATGATAAAGACAGAATCTGAATTTAATAAACTCATTATTTTATCTACATTTTCTAATGAAAGAGCAGTATCGTGTCGTTCTTGCCGATTCCTCACAGCAAGAATCTACAGTTAAGAAAGTAAGAGCAATCAATAGTATTTTCAGAAGGCTGAATATTTTGTTTTGTCCTGTGATAGATTTGTCTACAGTTAGCACTGCTTTTCCCAACTATCGTTGCGATTTTCTGATAATCATACTGCATCATTTCACGTAATAGAAAAACAGATCGCTCTATGTTAGTTAATTGTTGAAGTAAGAGTAAGTATGCGAAAGAAACCTTTTCATTGTATAAATATTGTTTTGCTGGGTCAGCTGCTTGATCCATATCTTGGATGATCGGTTCAGGAAGCCAAGATCCCACATAAACTTCCCGTTTCTTACTTGCTGACCTTAACAGATCAATACAGCGGTGCGTAACCATTTGACATAGATAAGATTTGAGATTTTT
>Ga0181466_1000048_pt2 | contig 31757 bp, 33 predicted proteins | sample InSIn4gowninarea_FD_119078 | JGI IMG/M metagenome (GOLD analysis project Ga0181466, IMG submission 119078) | Clean room microbial communities from NASA Spacecraft Assembly Facility at Jet Propulsion Laboratory, Pasadena, California, USA -... ... | reverse complement strand
TTCACAACTTTCTCAAATTTTTTCCTTATAACTATAGATATGGGAGCTAGAAGTTTAGAGGAAGAACTTTTATGTTTCACAAGATTTTGGTTGCCTTAGATAATTCGGAACTGAGTCAGCAAGTCTTCGATCACGCTGTATTTTTGGCAAAAGCCACTAATGCAAGTCTAATGTTGCTGCACGTTCAATCAGCCTATGATGAATACTATCTCAAGCCTGGATTTCCAGGGGCAGAGGTTTATCCGAGTTTGTATACTCACACTTCGCCAACCTACATGAAGCAATGCGAAGCAATGGAAAAAGAAGGACTAGAGGAGCTAAAATTTCTAGCTGGGCAGGCGATCGCATCTGGTGTAAAAGCTGAATTTATTCAAAATCAAGGCGATCCAGGTCGAGTGATTTGCAACACCGCTATTTCTTGGCAAGCTGACTTAATCATTATGGGTCGTAGGGGTCGGGCTGGGCTAAGTGAGTTGTTTTTGGGTAGTGTCAGCAATTACGTTCTTCATCATGCGCCATGTGCCGTTCTGGTGGTGCAGCATTCAGCCAATGTAAATCTTAGTGAAGAAGCACAGGCAATCGATCGTCTCAACTGCTGATTTTTGAGAATTATAGCCTAGCTGCCAAGCTATAGCTTTAATCAGGCATTAACTAGGCGAGTGAAAAGAAAAAATCGGTCTAATACCATTTGGTTTTATAACTACAACCTAAAGGCTTGCTAAAACCATATACTAGCAAGTATTTCCCAATCTAAAATCTAAAATCTATGGCTCCAAAATGGTATAAATATCGAGCTAAGCTTGTAAATTAAACATTGCTAAAGTGAGAAGTTATTGGAGATATTTGCGTGAGTAGTTTGGACAAAAAGAGATTAGAAGCAACTTTAGCGATCGCAGGTTATGCAGTTAGTGGCGGTACAGCTTCGGCTGTCCCAACCCCTGGCGTGGAAGTTCCCAAACAAGTTGTTTTAACAGCTGCCGATATCGCTATGTATACATCAATCTGGAAGATTTATTTTGGGGAAGATTTATCCCATAAAGCACTTCCAGAAATGCTAACAGAACTGGGCATAGTTACAGTTGCTGCTATGGGAACAGCTTACATTGTTGCCAAAGGTAGCACAGCCATTTTGAGCGAGATTGCAGACTGGGCAGGGCCAATGGGATGGGGTGTCAAAGCAGCGATGGCCGGATCTTTATCCGGGTTATTTGGTGCTGCTTGGGCGCTATATTGTGATCGTCTTTACGCCGAAACTCATCCCCAACCTGCTTAAAAAAGGGCTATTTGACTACATAAACTGTCGGTTGGGCAAACCCTTGCACAAGTCCAATTTCTATTGTGCAACGCCGAATAAAACTTGCTAAAAACAATTACTGGGTCTAGCTACCACTTGACTCAACGCCTAGCTAACAGCAATGTTAGTTACTCATTAAACCAGCGCGGAAACTAGACCCAGCTATGCGTTTATGAAAACAGACAGATTTGAACTCTAAGTTTAAACCCTAGCGTTTGCTGCTGCGGTTAGGCACTAAGTTCAAGTAGTCAATATCGAAGGCAGAGACACCTTGAGCGTAATTGCGTTGGGGTGTTACCGCAGCTGCCATCTCACGATATTTGCCAGGATCTCCTTCGGCAAGCCGACGGTCTTTAGACTTGCGGCTGTAGTACTGATCCAGAGTGAAGCGCCAGTCGTTTTTGACTGTACCAGCTGATTCGCGGAAGTCTTCGCCATAGCGAGGAGTGACTAGGTTGAAAGGTCTGCCTTCCATCCGCTTGCGCTGGTAAGGTACGATACTATCGCCAAACGCATCGGTATATTCCTCGCTGTCGAGCAAAGCATCGACAAAGCCGTAGAATCCAAGCGTTGCAGTTTTAATCGACCAAGCGATTTGCTCATCTTTGTTGTAAGACGAACGACCTAAGAAACGCTTGAGACAAACATCTACCAGGCGATAGTTGTTGTTAACAGCAACAACTGTCTCGTAAAATCTCTCTGACTTTGCCAGTCCACGAATGAAGTCGCGCACTGTGATGCTGCGATTCTTCAACTGAGATTCTAGTTGCAACTGACGGTTTGCTCTCAAGGTTTCATGTTCGCTGAAAACTTGGCGATATGCAGACCAAATCAGCTCTTGAATCTCGGTGACAGAAAAGGTATCTTCGATGCGGTAGATGTATGGAGTGTCTTCGTTTTGATCTGCAACGCCAAAGCTAGTGACGCGATGGTTTTGTGTTGTGGGTTTGTATGCAAGCAAAGGCAGTGCCATGCTGGGTTCTCCGTTTGAGAAAGTTGGATTGAAAAGTTGAAAAGTTAGAAAGTTAAAACCTTCAAACTTTGAAACCTATAACCGCACAGGAAAACTGGCGGAGGGGTTGACAGAAACTGGTGTCCCTTGCTTATTATCCCTTGTCATGTCGGGAATTTGGATGTTAGCTGTCTGGACTGCTTGGGGGACAACTATTCTAATATTGAGCGATCGCGCCATGTCCATGAAGTTACTCACAGCACCCGACTTGTAGCGTTCTCTTTCTAGTTTGTCGCCCCATTCTTTGCCGTAACGAGGTGTCACTAGGTTAATCGGTCGGTCTTTGAAGCGACGGCGCTGATATGGTACTGTAGTGTCACCAAAATTTTGTTGGTACTCCTCACTGTCTACCAAGGCATCTACAAAGCTACCCCAGCCCAGTGTTGCGACTTTAATCGACCAGGCAATTTCTTCGTCTTTGTTGTAGGGGGCGCGTCCTAGTAGCCGTTTGAGGCAGACTTCAACCAGTCGGTAGTTAGAGTTTGTATCTACCACCAGACGACGGAACACCTCAGACTTTGCCAAGCCTCGGATAAAGTCACGGACGGTTATCGCTCGATTCTTTAATTGAGATTCTAATTGAACCTGGCGGTTAAATTGCAGGGTTTGGTGTTCGCTAAAAATTTGACGGTAAGCAGCCCAGATTAATTCTTGGATTTCGCCATCAGATTGAGAATCTTCCAAGCGATAAATCCTAGGTGTATCTTCGTTACCTACTTCGTAACCAGCGACTCGCTGATTTTGAGAACTTGGTTTGTATTCAAGCAGAGGTATTGACATGGCTAAAAAAGGATAAAGTATGAAGTATGAAGGATAAAGTATGAAGGCTGAAGGATAAAGGCTGAAGGCTGAAATTTAAATCTTCCACTTCAAACTTCATCATTCAGCCCATAACCTTCTTAAGTTCTAGGATCTGTGGGAAGGTAGCGGTAGGGTAAAGCTGTTTCTTTGCGTTTGACTGTGGCTTGGGGTAAATTGCCCGATCGCGTTGTATCAGGAATTTCCATATTCTTGATCTGCGAGAGTACCCGATCGCGCGATCGCTGATAGTTAACCTCTTGGGGCATGATACCGCCTGCCATTTCCAGAAAATTGGCGGGAATAGCTTGTCGCACTAATTCTTTGGTTACTTCTCCGGTTTGGCGGGCTTGATAGAAAGAACGTCCTGCCAAGGATTGTAAGGATTGGCGATCGCGCCAGTCATATCCATAACGCGGATTAACCAAGTTAAACGGACGACCTTCGTAGCGGCGGCGTTGGTAAGGTACGATGTTATCGCCAAAGTTCTGGCGGTACTCATCACCATCAACTATCGCATCAATGAAGCCATTTAATCCCTTGGTGGCAATTACAATCGACCAAGCAATCTGCTCGTCTTTACCATAGGTGGCGCGTCCCAAGAACCGCTTAAAGCTGATATCAACTAAGCGATAGTTAGAGTTGGTTTCTCCCACCAGTCGGCGGTAGACATCCGATTTACCTAAACCCCGAATAAAGTCTCTGACGGTGATGGCGCGATTCCTTAACTGAGATTCGAGGTAGGATTGCCGATAGCTTTCTAAAATCAAATGCTCGCTGAAGATTTGCCGATATCCCGCCCAGATTAAGTCTTGGATGCCTGTTTCAAAGGTTGCATCTGTCAATCGATATATTTTAGGAGCGTCCTCGTCAGGTACTTCGTAACCTTCGACGCGCTGATTCTGAGTAGTTGGTGTAACTTCAAGTAATGGCAGTGACATTTTATTGACCTGTTTTTATATACGGAGATAACAGTTGTTGAGCTAGATTAACTCGCGCCCGAACAGCTGTGTCAGGATCTGTTTGAGCTATTTGCTCGAACTGTGCCAGGATTTGCCCTTTGAGATCGGGTGTCGTGGCGAGGGCTTGCAAGCCGACAACTGCGGCGTAACGAATCGACCAGTCGGAGTCTTGGGAGACTGATAAAAGTGTCTCAGTAGCTTTGGCTTGGGCTAGCGATCGCTCCTCACCATCCAACTGGCTCCAATCCAAGCTTCCCAGTCCTTTAGCAGCGGCACGGCGGACGCTAGGCGCGAAGTCTGTAGCAGCAGATGCGCTCAATAAATCTAGGGCGCGGGTGTCAGCAAGAGCTGCTAATGCTCGAATTGCATAAGCTCTGGCACCATAGTTGTATTCGTCCAGCTGTTCCATCAAAGGCTGTACTGCTGCTCCACCTAGCTGTATCAGCCCTTCAACCGCTACAACTGCCGCAGTTGGGTTGTTGTAGCCCAACACGGCAATCAGAGTAGAAATCCCAGCCTCATCTTGCGCCGCTACCAAAGAGCGCACTGCCGCCACCAGTCGAGCCGGAGAGTCCGCCTGTTCAACAGCACGAATCAGTTCTTGGGTTTGGGCAGAGTCAGTCATTGAGGGGCTAGGGGCTAGGGGCTAGGGGAGCCAGTACGCTCTTGCGGGGAACCCGCGTTGTAGCAACTGGCGTGCTAGGGAAAAGGCAGCAATTATGAATGATGAATTATGAATTGAAAATTTCAGCATTCAGCGTTCGACTGAGCGCGGTTCGGCTGAGCGCTCACCGTCGAAGCCTCACGCCGAAGTCATTCAGCATTCATAATTTTCTTGCCTCTTGCCTATAACAGAGAATCCATCAGATTCATTACTTGGATAGCAGTGTCTGACAGTTGTGGTTTCGCTCGATCGAGTTGATGCTCTAGCAGTCCTTTGAGGGCGAACAGTTTGAAACTATTTTCAACAGAGGCGTTCGCTATCGCTTCAGCTGCTGGAAGATAGCCAATCGCACCGATATCCGCTAGTGCCATCCGACGCAATTTCAGATCGCTATTCTCTAAAGCTTGCATCAGCCGTTGCCCATAGGCATCATCCTGCGTCAGTTGGTACATTGCTCGTAGGGCAGCATACTGTACTCGTGGCACTGGATGCTCCAGAAAAGGTTGAATCAGGGGAACAGCTTCAGTGGCATCGAGAGAACCCAAAGCTTCCAGCACTGCCTCATAAGGTTGAGTTAAGTGAGGTCGTCCCGGTACTTGTTGGGCTGCTGCTACACCACCTGCTAGGAGTTGGATGAGTGCTGGAACCGCAGAGCGATCGCGCAGCATTTCCAGAGACTGGGCTGCTGCTTCCCGCACGTAGTAGTCGGAGAAGTCTAAACAGCGAATCAGTCCTGGCACAGCTCGCCTATCGCCCAGCTTTCCCAGCGCCCTGGCAGCATTGCGACGCAGGGGGTAGTCTCCTAATTCGGTTCGGTAGTCTTCATCCTCCAAAGCTGCGATTAAGGCATCCACAGCAGCAGGTTCAGAAACGCGAAATCTCCCCAACCACCAAGCGGCATAGTAGCGGAGACTTAAATCTTCAGATCTTAGGTTGGCCATCGCCTGTTCGACAGTGAGCGGCGGTGCTACTGCTGGGGAATTTTCCTCTGAACTGGACTCCAACATCGATCGCTTTTAGCTCCCCTGCGCTTCGCTGCTCACTGCGCTTTCGGCAGTCAATGGCTCAATGTTGACAATTTTGCCACCCATGCGCGTAATCCGCTGCATTTCTTCATTCATGCGGTTGTAAGGCACAGTTACAAACACGCTGCCACTACGCCGAATCTCGTAGTTATTCTTGTCATTTTCTTCGTTCTGACGTAACCCTACGACTTCATAACGAAAAACACGGCTAGAAGCTGAGGATATGCCTCCGGTACCTACTGTTGTTTGACCAAACATTGCTATCTCCTGTAATGATTAGCTATTAACGCCGATAGATTTCGCTAAAACGAAATTTTGCCCTGCAACGAGGAATCAGATCGAGCTGACTTTAGCTTTCAACTTAAGAATAAATTGTGTTGATTAATTCATCGAGCTTGGCTGGATACTGTCCACTTCAAGGCTTGGGACATACAATTGTAGGCGTTAGCTTTCTGATTCCCGCTCTGTTGTAGCTTCGCTGTGTCCTTCACTGCTTTTTGGTATATCTGCTCCTGCGGCTTTGTTCTTGCCTTGAGCTTCCAGGTTTTGGTTAGCTGTTAGAGCTTCGCTTTTAGCGTCGCTGTCACCATCAAGAGTCAAAGGTTGAATGCTAACGATTTTACCGCCCATACGGTGAATTCGCTGCATTTCCTCATTCATCCGGTTGTATGGCACTGAAATAAAAAAACTGCCACTGCTGCGAATCGGATAGCTCAGTTGATCGGATTCGTATGTCTGACGCATACCCTCGACTTCGTAGCGATACATCCGATTTTCTGCGCCACTAAGTCTGCTACTGCCTAGTCCGGTTTGACCAAACATAGTTAACAAGCGCTCCTGTAATTGTGTCCAAAAAATTTAATGGGGTGATGGGGTGAAATTCTCCCTATCAACCCCATCCTCAAAGGGAACACTCGCGCCCCCTGTTGTGCCTTATTTTAAGCTGGTGTAACGTTGATAATTCTGCCGCCCTTCTTGACGATTTCCTGGTATTTTTGGGATAGTCGCTCGTAAGGTACCAAAATGGCAGTAGCACTACGACGAACTTTGGGATAGCCGGGTTGGAGAATTCCAACTACCTCGATCCGGTACATCCGTCCGCTTTCTTCCGGGGTACCACCCAGTGCTTTTTTTGGAGCAGCGTCTTGGGGAATGGCAGCACCGTGTCGCCAGCTTGTTCCACCACCAGAGGGTTTAACAATTGTGGCAACCTGATTTCGACCGAGTTCACCCATCAAGCGGGGAGTTTTCCCTCCTACCGAACCGCGATCGCTACTAGCATAACCCCGATAAAGGCGGAACATCCGGCTAAAGCCTACGGTTCTCGCCCCTGTTCCCACCTCAAATCCGGTGTAGTAGGGTACAACATTGTTTCCGAATTTTTGTTCGTACTCAAGGCTATCGATGTGGGAATCAATCTCAGCATCGTAGCCTTGTTCCTCACAAAGACCCGTATGATCTGCTAGTTCCCTTTCATCGTAAGGGGGGCGACCTAACAAATGCTTAAAATTAAGCTCAACAAAACGTTGATTTGAATTGGGATAGAAAAACTTATTTTTGTATAAATCCGATTTGGCAACGGCGCGCACAAACTCCCGTACTGTCATGCTTCCCTGCCGCAGCAGAGATTCAGCCGAGCTTAGGCGTTCAGCTTTCATCACGTAGTCGTTGCCCAACACCTGACGGTAAACGGTGCGGAACACTGTTTGCAGGTCGCTTTCCGTCCAGTCTGGCCGCAGTTCAATTCTTGATGAGGCATCGAAAGCAGAAAGACCGAGCGATCCTGCTGCTGCTAAATTGTTCACCATTAAAGCGCTCATGGACAGCTTTCTCAACGCAAATTTTAAGATTTTTATACTCAAATGAGAAAAACAATGCCCGGAAAAATCAGCAACTGCTAGCCACTATGCCAACACTAACTGATTCTTCCGGGCACAGCGCCGCGATTCTAGCTCAGGGCGCTAATTGCGTAGTCGATGTAGGTGTTAGTTTGGTTTGCAGCTTGACCGCTCAAACCATGATTAGCCTTGATGTGATTTAGCGCTTCAATGTACCAGCTGTTAGATAGCTCGAAAGTACGGTTGATTTCGTCCAAACCAGCAATTAAGTACTCATCCATTGGCCCTGTGCCACCTGCGATCAGGCAGTATGTCACCATGCGCAGGTAGTGACCGATGTCACGAGCGCACTTGGATTTGCCACGAGAGTCAGCAGCGTACTGAGGCCCCTGCATTTGTGTGGTGTAGGGGAACTTTTGGTATACAGCATTAGCTGCACCGTCGATTAGTTTCTGCGCGTTTTGGGTCAGCGACCGAGCAGCTTCCATACCAGCAGCAGCTTGGGTAAACCGACCGTTAGCGGATTGTAACTCTGTGTTACCCAGGAAACGTCCTTGGGTATCTGCTGCTGCGATCGCTTCTGTAATGGGGGTTTTCATCGTCTCGGTATCTCCTGAAAAAATTTTTTACTACGTTTTTCAAGCAATTGAATCAATTAAGCAACAGCAGAAGCTGCGCGATCGAAGTAGCTAGCTACCTCTGACATGATGGCACTGCAATCACCTTGGACGATACCGGAAGCATTAGGATCGTTAGCGATCGAGATCGCGATATCCTTCATTTTTTGTACGCCACGAGCAGTAGAACCGCCGGGTACGCCTAGCGCTTGATAAGTTTCGCGCAGACCATTTAAGCAGCGATCGTCTAGAACACTAGAGTCGCCAGCCATTAAAGCATAGGTAACGTAACGCAGGATAATTTCCATGTCGCGCAAGCAAGCTGCCATGCGACGGTTGGTGTAAGCATTACCACCAGGAGCAATCAGCTGAGGCTGCTCCTCAAACAAAGCGCGAGCGGCATCAGCAACAATACTGGAAGCATTGGTGCTTATACGGTTAACCGCGTCTATACGCTTGTTACCTTCTTTGACCATGTTGCTCAGCGCGTCAAATTGCTGTCCGCTCAGGAATTCACCTCTTGAGTCGGCTTGAGAGACAACCTTGGCAAATGCGTCTAACATGAACTAATTTCTCCTACTTGCGAAAGATGAGCGCAGTTTTAATTAAAATTGGCGGTGTTTTATCAAGCAGGAATGAATAATAACTGGCATAAGTCAAACATTTTCCAAGCTGCTTTTCAGTTTCTGTCTTTGGCAATTTCACAGTTGCTTTGAGAAATCTGAGAAAAGTTTCTACTTTTATGAGAAACTTGCGAACTTGTTCAATCCAGTGATTTTGTTTAACTTTCCTTTGTTATTTATCCCTCCAGGTTATGTTTATACAATGCCCTTGGGGCATTATTTATTACAAATTGTTAATATTCACTGTGATCCGGTAAGAAAAGCCTCAAATCCTTTACATACAAGCGATTAGATTGTCACAACAGCGATTTTTTGTTATAAAACTTCGTAGTATTTATACTTAAATAAAAAAAAGTCCTGCTTTAATATTTTCTTAAGATCCTCTTGATGCCACGAAAAATAAGAAGTTGATGGTTTCTATTACGACTACGACGACAGATACTTTGTAAAGAAATACAAAGGATTGATATATAAAGATTGCTTAAAGTTGGCAAAAATTAGGGGCGCAAAAGAAGAGCTTTCTGATGCACGGGCGTAGGGTGAAAATGCTTTACGCTCGTTGGTTAAGTTTCTGCCGTCAGGCGGCGAGCGCTTGCGTAGTATGAATTTATTGCACAAATGCCGCAGTTGTCTAATGGAATTGCTTAACCTGACAAAGCTAAATTTCTGTTTAGACTTTGTGAAATAAAAATTTAAGAATAATTATTGGCACTAAAGAATTTTACAGCATTTATACTCACCTAAATGCCGCACCTATTTGAGATGTTTTGTAACGCTAAGTAAAAAAATTTGAATTTTTCTCGCTTCCGAGCTACCGAGGCATGGCAACTCTGCGGCGGAGAACTTCTAGCAGAGTGATGAATTCAGGTGGTGGTGTAGCTGTAACTTCAATCCACTCTCCAGACACGGGATGTTGCAGTCTGAGTCGCCAAGCATGAAGTGCTTGTCCAGATAAATTTACGCCTATAGAATGATTGGAACTATAAACTGGATCTCCAACAATCGGATGACCGATATGGGCGGAATGGACGCGAATTTGATGAGTGCGACCAGTTTCTAGCTGGAAGTGCATCAAAGTGTAGTTACCCAGCCTTTCTTTGACTTGCCAGTGGGTAACGGCAGTGCGTCCTTGCTTTTCAATTGGGACGATAGCCATTTTTTTTCTGTCTATGGGGTGACGACCGATAGGAAGATCGACTGTACCGTGTGGGACTTTCGGCGCGCCGTAAACGATACCTAAATATTCGCGGCGGGCAGTTTTGGCTTTGAGTTGGGCTTGCAGGTGTTGTTGGGCGCGGTCGGTGAGGGCGATCGCGATCGCCCCGGTTGTATCTTTATCTAAGCGATGCACGATACCAGGGCGCTGCACGCCGCCAATTCCTGGTAAATTTGGGCAATGCGCTAGCAAAGCATTTACCAAAGTACCTTCAGAATGACCGGGTGCAGGATGAACTACTAAGCCTGCTGGTTTATTAATAATCAGTAGCTGGTCATCTTCATAAAGAATATCTAAGGGAATTTCTTCTGCTTTGAGTTCCAAAGGTTGGACAGCAGGAATGTCAATTTGAATGCGATCGCCAACTTTCACCGTAGCTTTTTTAGAAGTGCAGACATTCGCATTGACTTGCACTAATCCTTGTTCTATCAGCTGTTGCAACCGAGAACGTGATAAGTCGGATAGATGTTGAGCAAGATAACGATCTAGTCGATCTGTAGTTTCGACTTGTAGAAATAAAAAGTTTGAATTAGTCACTTTGGCAATTAAATCTGTAAAGACAGGTTTTTCAAAAAATTTGTTTTCCCGTAGATATATCTTTAACCCGTCCCTACTCTAAGTATGTCTGAATTACCCAATCTTACTTGTTGTAAATGAGTGCAGTATGTAACAAATCTGCAATCTTCTCCATATACAAATTACTTTTTGTCAAGATTCCACACACCAGAAAAATCAATCACTATAACAGAACTTAAAGCAGATAGTTTATTGAGTATATAACTTTATGGCTATTATTCAAGGTACTTCTGGCAATGACAACTTAAATGGAACTCCACAAAATGACCAAATTTATGGTCTTGCTGGGAACGACACTGTTTATGGCTACGACAGTAACGACTTTCTAGATGGTGGCGACGATAGCGACTACATAGAAGGTGGTAACGGTAACGACTGGATACTTGGTGGTAAAGGTAATGATGGAGGTTTGTGGGGTGGTAGCGGAAACGATCGCATTTACGGTGAAGCAGGACTAGACACTTTACGTGGCGGTGATGGTAACGACTTTCTAGATGGCGGTGAGGATAACGACGAGTTAATTGCAGGTAGCGGTAACGACAACTTATTTGGCCGTAACGGTGATGACACTCTAGAAGGTGAGGATGGTGACGACACTTTGTCTGGAGATCGAAGCAATGACAAACTATCTGGAGGTAGGGGAAACGATACCCTTTTTGGCGGTGATGGAGATGACGAACTCAACGGTGGTTCTGACTACTTAGGCGGGAAAAACGAAATCGATCGCGTTTTTGGTAATGCGGGGAAAGATACATTTGCAATTAATTACAGCTACGATGATGCCGATCCTGTAACTGCTGGTACTGCTGACTACGCTTTAATTAAAGACTTCAATTCTCAGCAAGATTTTATCCAAGTTAACGGAGCCAAAAGCAACTATTTCCTAGCTGCATCCCCTAATGGCTTACCTACAGGAACAGCAATATATTCTAACAAACCTAGTAATCAACCTGATGAACTGCTAGCAATTGTGGAAAATAGATCGAGCTTAGATCTCAATTCTAGCTACTTCACGACGACAGTAAACGATCGCTTTTCTGGTAGCGATGGAGATGATTATTTCGACGCAGGGATAGGAGATGACGGGCTCAATGGATATAAAGGAAATGACACTCTTATTGGTGGCGATGGCAATGATTATATAGTTGGTTACACGGGCAATGATTCTGTTTCTGGTGGAAATGGGAATGATGTTTTGGTTGGTACTGCTTCATTTAAGCCATTAGATCCCTATTTCGTTAGTGGTTCTCCACCAATTGTGGGATTAGGTGAAATTGACAATCTCACAGGTGGGGCTGGTGCAGATTATTTCAGATTGGGAGAGGCATTTAGTCTGAAGTACGCTGGTTTTTCTACTACTTTCTATGACGATCGCGATCCTACAACCGCCGGAACGAATGACTATGCTTTGATTACAGACTTTAATTCCAGCGAAGATAAGATTGCACTGCTAGGATTAGCAGAGGATTATACACTACAGTCAACATCTGGAAACTTACCAACTGGAACAGGGATATATATTAACAAAGCTGGTAACGAACCAGACGAACTTATTGGTATTATGCAAGGAACTTCGGCTTCTTCTTTGAATCTGAGTGCTTCTTACTTCAGTTACGAAAATCCTCAAACGTTTTAGCCAGTTGGTTAAGCTATAGCAATCCTATTTGAGTTATAAAATCCTCATAAGGATTGCCATTGTTATTAGTCATTTGTCTAGAGTCATTAGTCATTGGTCTTAAACAAATAACAAAGAACAAATGACATAGACGCTTAGCGGCTTGCCGTAGGCTAGGACGCTCGTACAAACAACAAAGGACAAATGACTAATGACTTGTTACTGATCGCCCCTCTACCCAAAATGCAAAACTGGACGACAGCTAGACAAAAGATTGTGCAAATTTACCACTTGTCCAATTACCGCGATCGCTGGTGCTGTAAAGCCAGTTTCCTCAACCTTAGCTGTAATTGTTCCCAAAGTCCCGATTAATTCTTCCTGTTCTGGTCGAGTTCCCCAACGTACCAAAGCCACAGGAGTATCTAAACTCAACCCAGCCGAATGTAACTGCTCAACAATATAGGGCAGATTGTGAACGCCCATATAAATCACAATCGTCTCAGAACTGTGAGCGATCGCCTGCCAATTTACAATCGGTCGATACTTCCCCGCCGCCTCGTGACCCGTCACAAAAGTCACCGAAGAACTATAATCTCGATGAGTCAAAGGAATCCCCGCATAAGCAGGCGCAGCAATTCCCGACGTAATCCCCGGCACCACCTCCACAGACACCCCAACATTTACCAAATCTTGCATCTCCTCACCACCGCGACCGAATATAAACGGATCGCCTCCCTTTAACCGCACCACAATGGCATTATCTTGTGCCTTTTCCATCAACAACTGAGTAATCTCATCCTGCGTCAGCGAATGTCGTCCCCGCCGCTTACCCGCATCAATTTTTTCAGCCTGCGGATTAATCATTGCCAAAATAGCCGCACTCACCAAAGCATCATAAACAACCACATCCGCACATTCCAACAACCCCTTACCCTTCAAAGTAAACAACCCCGGATCTCCAGGCCCTGCACCCACCAAATAAACCTTACCCACAAACTTCCCCATTCTCTTCCTCTGTGTCCTCTGTGCCTCTGTGGTTCGTTAATCTACCAAATCCAAAATCAGAAGAGCCAACTCCTGACTAGCCCCCAAAGGCTCTGCTAGACGGATCTCGGCAGCCGGAAACTGCCCTTGCAGCTGCTCCACCGACTGAGCGATCGCATCAGTAATGCCCCCAGCAAACAAAAAGTAAGGAATAATCCCAATTTGCTGATGCCCCGCCGTGACTAACTCTTGCACCCGCGAGGCTAAACTTGGCGGCACAGCCCAATAAGCCGACACCACCCCTAATTGTTGCGCGATCGCTTCCACTGGCTGCTTCGCACCAGCACGACGGCTACCATGAGCCAACAAAATTCCCGCCTCTGCCTTTGTCGTAGCTTGTTTCTTTGCCAATAAGCGAACCAAACCTGGGTGAGTGCCTAAGTGTGGTTTCAATTCAAGCTTTAACCGTCCTAGAGTTTTTTGAGCTATAGCCACTTCTGCTGGGATATCTTCCATCACATGGGCTCCAGGCAGCAGAAATAATGGCACAATCTCAATGCGGTTATATCCATATTTGAGAGCGCGATCGCCAAACTCTCTAATTTGCTCGTGCAAAGGTACAGGAGCCAATTCCAAACAAGCTGTACCCACTAGGGGGGGGGGAATATTCTTCTCACTTTTGCTTCCCTGAAACCCTGCTATTGTTGGGACTTGCAACGTGGTTTGAGTGCGTGTTTGAGATTGTGAAAGCAACCAGCTTAGCCGCTCCATAGCGACTTGAGGACGAGAGTCTCGGCTTCCGTGAGATACCAAAAGGTAAGCGGATGACATTGGCAAGTGAATAAAAGGCTGCTTATATTGTTTTATCTACACTTATACTAGTAAATCTACTTTATCTAAATATTTTCTGTATCAAATGCTTCTATTTTTAAGCTGTCTTAGATTCAAGGAGTTTAGTTAATATTTAATTGTTAATCATTATTATCAATAGCTATTACTAGTTAATAAATTAAGCTTTCTAGTTCAAAGAAAAATCACTACTTAACTGAATAAAAAATAAGCCAGTAGGCAAACTACCTACTGACTTATTCTATCCTATCTAATTTTCAAGTTAAACAATTACGATTGGCTTTGATTCACTGGATCGGCAATATAACGGAAACTTGGTTCAGAATTCCAAGGCCCACGCTCATCTGTGCCGTTACTAGACAAGTTGTAGTAAATATCTACAGTTTCATCTGGCTGGATATTGCCAAACATCGGATCGGTTAGCTTACCCATAGAATCCAAAGCATTCATGAACATCTGGGTATGCGAAATTTCCCTTGTGAGCAAATGCACAAGTGTTTTCTTAGTACCTTCGTCGGTTGATAACTTAATCAACTCTTCGTAAGTTTGACGCGCACCAGCTTCAGAAGCAATGTTAGCTCGTAAATCGCGTACTACATCACCACCTTCGTTGATGTAATTAGCAGTCCAAGCACTACCTTGACTGTTCAAAAAATGTGGACCCACACCACGCATAGCAAACAAAGTACTCTTATATGCCTCTGTTTGATCGACATTTTTGGTGTGAGCTTCAATCATTTTACCCACCATCTCCAAGTGTCCAAACTCTTCGATGGCAATATCTTGAAGCATATCTCGAATGCCAGCATTTTCAACATGGAAAGACTGCACCCAATATTGCAAAGCAGCAGTAAGTTCTCCAGTTGCTCCACCAAATTGCTCTAGCAGTAGTTGAGCAAACTTTGGATTTGCTTCGTCAACATTTACTACGTGGATGGTTTCTTTTTTATGAAAAAACACGCTATTTTCCTCCTTAAGCAATGGCTAAAATGGCCTTTGCTGTGTTATTTTGCGTGAACTGAATTACTCAGGATTTCTATAAATTTTCAGAATGGAAAAATTACACAAATCATATGTATATCTTAATACAAATAACTCTCTTGAATATGCAACTTAAGAAAGAATTAAAATTAAAAATATTTCTACCTAAAGCTATTTGTTTTCTAAATTATTATTATTATTTTAGGATAAAAATAATTAAGTAGATAAGCATACGTGCTATATAATACATTAAAATACTTAGACCTTGTTTTTATTACCTAATTCCTGCTGTCCGTTCAATTAACGCTTTTCTGCCGTATAAATATAAAAGTTTTGCAACCCAGCCACTGTTTCAAAGTGGTAAGAAGGAATACTTGAACTGACAGATAAATCTGTGGTGTAAATACTAAATAAGATGAAGTTTTTTCTTTCTGTATTCACAGCTATGATTTTTTTGATTGCTGGGTGACTTGAATCAATCAGTCCATTACAGTTACTACGTTGCAAAAGGATACCGAATATTTTGGGTGCATCGTTACACACTTCCTGTTTTACGTATTCTGTCAGCTGTTGGACTGCATACTCTTCATATTCAGGTTTGCTAGGATTGGTAACAGCCATTACCACTCCTAGTCCCCCCAAAGCTATTGCTGCAATAGATGTAACGCTCTTTAAGATCTTCATCTCCTCTAGTACCACTTGCTGTAGCTGTTTGGACTCTTATTTAAAAAATTCAGTTCCAATAGCTGTTTCTCTGGAAAAATCATCTGAAAAGATGTTATACTAAATATCGCGATGGCGGGCGTAGCCAAGTGGTTAAGGCAGTGGATTGTGATTCCACCATTCGGGGGTTCAAGTCCCCTCGTTCGCCCTGTAACTAGAGACGTGACAACCGCACGTCTCTAGTTATATTAAGTCTCTCGTAGCTAAGTTGATCGGGAATTACGCGATCGCCTCTCAATCAGCTACGTTTCAACTTAAATAAATATTAACAATCAGTTTTTCACCCGAAAAAATATCCCCTTCCCAATATCTCGTGCATGGCAAGCAGATGGGGAAGGGGAGTTAATTTAAATTAACTTAAATTAATTTTGCAATTACTTGACAGATATAGCATCAACATCCACCGTGTTTGATGTGGTAGCGTTGGTGGTGTTTTTATCAGCACTACTACCCTTACGGGTTTTGTAACCTTCTAGTACCATTTGGGAGACTTCAGACACGAGCAATGTCAGTAAGAAGACATCATCCAGTTCTCCGACAATCGGTAAGAAATCAGGGGCAATATCAATCGGAGAAATAAAGTAAAGTGCAGTACCTAAAACTACCCACCAGCGATATTTAGGATTACGCAGTAGATTGCGATACCAATTATAAACAGCTTGAATTGAAAAGTTCATGTTTTTACCTCTAGTTATCTTAGATCTTGACAAATAACTTAGCTAAAGTTAGGTGGGAATAACCGCCCTCCAAAGTCTGGAAGGTACGCTCTTAGGCGATCGCTATTTATCTGTTTTCGGATAGATGCAAAAAAATTGAATTTATTTAAATGCTCATACAATGAAATTGACTGAGGGCAGGTTATAAGAAACTCAGCTAGAATGCTCTGCCAAGGAATGCACGGAGGGAAGCGAAAACAGTGGATGTTGTAGATATTTTTAGGAAAGGTGGCCCGGCGATGTGGCCGCTGCTAGTCTTGTCAATACTCTCAATGAGTGTAATCATCGAGCGCTTGTCATACTGGTTTAGAATTCTGACGCAAGAAAAAGAGATTGTTGAGCGCGTTTTAGATGCAGCCGGGCAGAATTGGCGAACTGCTACTGAGATAGCTAAAAGATTCTCCAATCAGCCAGTTGGTAGGTTTCTTTATGCACCCTTGCGACTGTCTACACCCGATCCGGAGATCTTCCGGTTAGCATTAGAGTCAACAGCAGAAGATGAAATAGCTTCAATGCGACAAGGGGAAAAAATCTTAGAGGCAGTAATCGCCCTTGCCCCTTTGTTGGGATTGCTAGGTACAGTATTGGGATTGATTCAATCTTTGCAATCGATTCGCCTTGGCGATTTGGCAAGTTCCTCAGCAGCTGGAGTGACATTAGGGATTGGGGAAGCGCTGATTGCTACCGCAGCCGGATTGATCGTGGCAATTACCAGTTTGGTATTTTATCGCTTGTTTCAAGCTTTTGTCGTTAACCAGGTCAAAGTTTTTCGCAAGGCGGGCAGCGATCTTGAGTTACTCTATCGCCAGTATTGGCTCAACATTCAAGATACAATGCCAGCACCGCAATCAGTACCAGCAGCCCCGCCAATGCCACCAGAAGTACCGCAGCAAAGAACAATTCAACGCTTTAGCTTTCCCCCTCGTTTGGGTAAGCCGAATATATCTGCTCCTGATTCACCGGATCAGCCGCGCCGTACCGATGAAGGCTACACTATGCCGCCTTATTTAGAAAGTAGGCGAGAAGATCCTAAAGCTCCTGAAGCGTAGGATAAGTTAGTTAAAAATTAAAAAATGCGCTCCTGATTTTCTCCCCGACTGTTATTGCCAATGAAAATCAACCTACATTCACCGATTGAAGAAGTCCAAATTCAGATTATTCCGCTGCTTGACGTTATTTTCTGTATTTTGACGTTTTTCTTATTGGCGGCTTTGCAATTCACCCGTCAACAAGCAATTAATGTCGATCTACCCAAGGCTAGTACTGGCGCACCAACGAGGTTTCAGTCAAGATTAATTGTCACGCTAGATTCAGCCGGGCAAGTTTTTGTTGAAAAAAATCCTGTGGGGTTGGATTCTTTGTCTGATACTTTACGTACTTATTTCCAAGCAAATCCTTTAGGCACAGTAATTCTAAACGCTTCGCGAACATCGAGTTATAACGATGTGGTTCAGTTGTTGGATGTGATGCGGCAAGTAGGAGGCGATCGCGTGGCTTTGGCAACTATCGCTGGATCTGTCGATCGCCCAGCAGGTTCGACACTTTCACCCGCAACTATTCCCACCACACCTTATACTTCTATACCAGGACAATCTTTGAATCAACCGAGCAATCCTACCTCCCCAACTGCACCCGCACCCCAACCTACAGTTTCTCCGGGAAGTATTAATACTTCTCCCCAAAATTAGGGTGATTTTCTGCCAATTTGTAGATGGATAGCTGAAATTATATTAGTTAATCTCATAGTAATGAGTTATAAAAAAATTTCAGCTAAGGGGTCTTAATATGTTGGTAGATCTTCTCATCGCTTGGCTGGTAAGTGCTTCCAGCTTATTACTTATAACCAAACTACCAATAGGAGTTGAAATAGATAGCCCAGGCAAAGCCTATATTTCAGCAGCTGCATTGGGAATTGTAGCAGCATTAGTCAATCCGATTTTAAGAGCAGTATTTTTCATCCCCAATTTCCTGACATTCGGTTTGTTGTCAGGATTTGTCACCTTTCTGGTTTCCGCGATCGCTTTAGGAATTGCTGCGTCTTTAGTTCAAGGATTTCGCTTACAAAAGGGAGCATTGAGCGCAATACTTGGAGCATTGGCACTTTCGATTGTTAGCAGTTTGATCTACGGTTTTGTTACGCCATCGTTTTAATTTCACATCCGAATAAATAACTAGGGTGGGCATTGCCCACCCTTTGTTGTAATAAGCGAAATTTATTTAAGGTAAAAGCACTAAGAACCAGAAGATGCTTTATCCTGCGAGAGATCGGGATCGTTACTTTCCCCATTAGAATTTGTTGCAGCAACTCCAGCCGCTTGAGCTTGCAGACGCTGTTGCCGTTTCTTGCGATCGGCTAAAAGCATATCTGCCATAGTTATCATTGCTTGCTCGATTTTATCTAGGTTAGAACGGTATAGCTCTAGATCTTTGTTGAGTTTGTCTTCAGATATATGTAAGATAGCGGCAATTTGTTTGAGTGCTTCTACTCGTTGCTTTTCATCTTTTACTAGTTCAGCGTCTGTTAGTTCCAAGAGAGTGAATACACCAATGGCAAACAGACGGCTGTATTTAAAACTAGGATTATGAGCGATCGCGCTTATTTGCGCTTGCAAGTCATCAGTTCCACCGGGCTGATTTGCTCCACTCACCCAATCAAGCAGTTCCTTGGCTGATAAGTTCTTCACCAAGGTTCGCAGTCGTTCTGCATCTTGCTGGTATCTTTGCGGGCTATCTTCTATCGCCTGACATAGGGCATTAAAAATTGATTCTTTATCCCGTTCTGGCTGATAGCCTTGCATGAACCGCTCAAAAGCAGTAACTACACCCAATGCATAGATTGGATCGTAGTGAAAATCAGCATTGACTGACAGCAAATGCATTTCTACCATCAATTCTTCTACTACCCGTCGATAGATTGTGTTAATCGGACGAGTATGACTGGTGTAGAAGTTTCGCTTGGTATCGGAGACAGTACGCAAATTATTCACAATTAGACACGACGGGAGTACGTAATGTTTATTGTCTCGCTTCTATGGGTCATTTGCCAAGACGAAAGAAGGATGAAGGATAAAGGATGAAGGCTGAAGGTTGCTTAAGCGTGGAGGTTGGTTGAAATTTAAATCTTTACACTTCATACTTCATACTTCATCCTTTATACTTCACACTTCATCCTATGAATTTCTCGCCTGCACTTGTAGCCCTAGCTGAATATATGGCTGGTGAATTTGAGAACCGGGAACAGGCAACAGCCGAGCCTGCTTGGTATGTCCACCTACGACTATGGCAACTTCCCGTTCCCTTATTTACAGAAGACAGCATTACTTTGTTTGCCGAACAAGCCAATATCCTCAATCTTGATCGACCTTACCGCCCCCGGCTGATGCGGCTACAAGAACGCCAGGATGCAGATGCGCCTATACAAATACAGTACTATATACCCAAAGATCTCGCTGCTGTTCGCGGTGCTGGGGCAAATCCTGACATACTCAAGACATTTACCCCAGAGCGATTTGAACTGCTACCAGGTTGTTTGCTATTAGTGAAGGCGCAACAAATTGGTGCTAACAGCTACCACTTTACTGCCGCCCCGTCACCAGGGGAAAAATGCTGTTTTAACTATGATGGCAACACAATACAAGTTTCCCTTGGTTTTGAAGCTACTGGGGAGGAGTTTTTGAGCTACGACAAGGGAATCGATCCCATAGAGGGTAGAGCTTTGTGGGGAGCCATCTTAGGCCCGTATCGCTTTCGGAAAATGATGAATTATGAATGATGAAAATTTCTTAGCCGTAGGAGGTTCCCCGAATAGGAAACCGAATGTGATGAATTTGGAATTCAGCATTCATAGTTCATCATTCATCATTCATCATTCATCATTCAGCCTTCCAATTCGCCCAATCTTGAGGCTTCAAGAAAGTTTCATACAACTGGGCTTCTGGGGTGTTGGGTTCTGGCTTATAGCCATATTCCCAGCGTACCAATGGTGGTAGGGACATCAAAATTGATTCGGTGCGACCATTAGTTTGGAGTCCGAAGATTGTCCCCCGGTCATAAACCAAGTTAAATTCCACGTATCTTCCGCGACGATATAGCTGAAAATTCCGTTCGCGATCGCCATACTCCATATTTTGCCGCCGTTCCACAATTGGCACATAAGCATCTAAGAAAGAATTTCCACACTCACTGACAAAGGCAAACATTTCTTCCCAACTCCGGGGTGCTAGTGTACCAATTTGTTGACTGTAAACAGCAGCTGCACCTTCTGGATTTGGCCCGCGATACAGTTGGCCTTGACCATCTTGGTAGTCAAAGAAGATTCCACCCACACCTCGCGTTTCCTCGCGATGCTTTAAGTAAAAGTATTCGTCGCACCACCGCTTGAACACTGGGTAATACTCTGGGTGATGAGCATCACAAGCAGACTTTAAAGTTTTATGTACGTGAGATGCATCTTCAGCAAAAGGATAGTATGGGGTTAGATCTAAACCGCCACCAAACCACCAAACTGGGCCTGCTTCAAAGTAGCGATAATTGAGGTGAACGGTTGGCACATAGGGATTGCGGGGATGCAATACCATTGAAGTGCCTGTGGCGAACCATTTATGCCCAGCTGCTTCTGGACGTTGATTCAAGATTGAAGGCGGCAGATGGGAACCCCAAACTTCGGAGAAGCCGACTCCACCTTGTTCAAATACGGCCCCTTCACGCATGACGCGCGATCGCCCGCCACCACCTTCTTCTCTATCCCATTGATCTTGCTGAAACTTGCCTATCCCATCTAGTTGTTCTAGACCTTGACAAATCTTATCTTGCAGCTGTTGCATCAACTGCTTTACTCTTTCTTTGGCATCAGTTGGTGGTAGTGGCTGGGAGGAGGTTGTTTGAGGAGTTGAAATCGTCATTTTCTCAACTTTTTTTTCTTAAAAGCAAAGGATTTCTAATCAGGTGTAAGTCTTTGGACTGTGGCAGTAGTTAGTCAACCTTTAAAAGGTATAAGTCGAAATTCTACTTCTTCGCCCAATTTAATTATTCTTTACGAAACTTATTGTTCTCTCAAGTGTTGCTGCGTCAGTCCAAGTTTACTCAGGGTGCAATGTCTAGTAGATAGAAAATTCAGATTGAACTGCCTGAACTTATTTTCTCTCAAATCGTCACCTTCCATCAGTCTTTTTAAGAGAATATATCTGGAGCGGATACAAAATTCTAAAAAAGCACTCTAGAAGTATTAGCTTAAGTAACTATATTTACTTACCACCGACATAGCCAGATTGGCTGCAAGCAGGGCAGGCACAAGGAGGATTAGGAAGATGTGGGGAGGATTGTCTAAATTTATATATCGCAAACGCCGCCGTTTTCGGTGTTCTCTAGTGCGATCTTACAAACAGATTAGTTCTGCTTCAGTCGATGAGCTTTGGCAAAAAGTAGTAGATTTGGCGGATGTTTCCTGGCATCCACTGCTAGCAAAAACCAACGTTCCCTATGGATTAGTACCAAAGCCAGGACTCATATTTCAGGCAGTAACGCGGTTGGGCCCAATTCCAATCCGGATTTTTGTAGAGCGCGTACTGCCAAGGGAGTTGCTAAGTATAAGGATCATGGCAATTCCAGGCGTGGAAGAAAGAATTACTTACCAGGTTGAATCAACAGTCTGTGGTACTTATGTATCCTACTCAGTAAGATTAAACGGTTGGTTATCACCACTGATTTGGTCGCTGATTCGACCTCATGCAGCGCGGGTAGCAGAGGCACTAGCGCAAGCAGCCGAACAAGCAGCTAGTACTGCTTTATCAAGAAACTCCAAACCGCTTGAAGATAGTTGTTTTGATTTTTAAGTGGTTTGAGGCTTGAGGTGAGAAGCAAAAGTTAGGATTACTTCATCCTTCATCCTTCAAACTTCATCCTTCATCCTTCATCCTTCCCCTTACTCCTGACTCGTCTCCTGGCCGTTAAGATGCAATTAGAGAGATCTATTGCCTTAGTTGTAAGCCCCTAAAGTGAAGAGTGCAATGTCAGACAACCTTAATACCAGTTCCGTGTTAGAAGTGCTGCGTCCAGTGCAAGACCCAGAACTGCGCAAGAGTCTGGTGGAACTGAACATGATTCGCAATGTTAAAATTGACGACGGCAAGGTCAGTTTCACCTTGGTGCTGACAACCCCTGCTTGCCCATTACGGGAATTCATTGTCGAAGACTGCCAGAAAGCCGTGAAGCAGTTACCAGGCGTGACAGATGTAGCAGTAGATGTCACGGCTGAAACACCACAGCAGAAAGGCTTGCCCGATCGCACGGGAATTTCCGGGGTGAAAAATATTCTGGCGGTTTCCAGTGGCAAAGGTGGTGTGGGTAAAAGCACCGTTGCTGTGAATATTGCCGTTGCCCTTGCTGAATCAGGTGCAAAAGTTGGTCTATTGGATGCGGATATTTACGGCCCCAACGCGCCCACCATGTTGGGATTGGAAAAAGCTCAGATTGCGGTGCAGCAAGGCGAGAAAGGGGAAATACTCGAACCTGCTTTTAATCATGGCGTGAAGCTCGTTTCAATGGGCTTTTTGATTGACAAAGATCAACCCGTGATCTGGCGGGGTCCAATGCTAAACGGGATAATTCGCCAGTTTCTCTATCAAGTGCGGTGGGGAGAACTAGATTATTTGATTGTGGATATGCCGCCAGGTACGGGAGATGCCCAACTAACGCTGACTCAAGCTGTACCAATGGCAGGGGCAGTAATTGTCACTACACCCCAAAATGTGGCGTTGTTAGATTCTCGCAAAGGTTTGCGAATGTTCCAGCAAATGCAAGTGCCAGTTTTGGGAATAGTAGAAAATATGAGCTACTTTATTCCCCCAGATATGCCAGACAAGCACTATGACATTTTTGGTTCCGGCGGCGGTGAAAAAACCGCCAAAGAACTCGGCGTACCGTTACTTGGATGCATACCGTTAGAAATTTCCTTACGCCAAGGAGGCGATCTCGGCATTCCCGTTGTCGTCGGCGAACCAGAATCAGCTTCAGCTAAAGCGCTGCGACAAGTCGCCCACGCGATCGCTGGAAAAGTCTCTGTTGCTGCATTAACTTAAAAAAAGTATGAAGTGTGAAGGATGAAGGATGAAGTAAGAATTTAGCTTTTATCTTTTTCAGCCTTCAGCCTTTAGCCTTCAACCTTCTCCCATCCATCTAGATGTCACGAACTTTAACAATCCCAAGTCCCTGGAAATCCTTGCTTGCTCCCTGGCACCAAGTAGACTGGTTTCTGTTTGCCTTGTGTATTGCTGTAACTGTGTTTGGGGGTATGACGATCCAGAGTACGCAATTATACCGAGGCTCTCATGACTACTACTTGCAACATTGGTTGTTTGGTGGTATAGGCTTGGCATTATCTCTGATTATTGCTCGTTGTCGCTATGAGTACTTGCTCAAGTGGCACTGGTGGATCTATGGCATAACTAGCTTGTCTCTGATTGCTGTGATGGCGGCAGGTGTCTCTGCTAAAGGTGCGCAGAGGTGGATTAGCATTGCTGGCGTTCCCGTACAACCATCTGAATTCGCCAAAGTTGGAGTAATTATCACTCTAGCGGCACTATTACAGTCTTATACAGCAGCAAAAATTCCCAATGTGGTAAGAGCATTATTAATCACTGCCGTCCCTTGGGCGTTAGTATTTTTACAGCCAGATTTAGGTACTTCATTGGTATTTGGCGCAATTACTTTGGGAATGCTTTATTGGGGTAATGCTAATCCTGGCTGGTTAGTACTGTTGGTATCGCCGCTAATTGCCGTAGTTCTATTTAACTTGTATTTACCAGCATGGTTTGCTTGGACAGCTGGTATGGCTGCGATCGCCTGGCTAACTTTACCTTGGAAGTGGTTGGGAACTATTGGAGCGATCGCTGTCAACTTTTTGGCAGGCGAGTTAGGACACATCCTCTGGGGAATATTAAAAGAATATCAAAAAGACCGCATAATTTTATTCCTCGAACCAGAAAAAGATCCTCTTGGCGGTGGATACCATTTGATTCAATCTCGAATTGCCATCGGTGCTGGCGAACTTTGGGGACGTGGGCTTCATCATGGCACGCAAACCCAGCTTAATTTTATTCCCGAACAGCACACTGACTTCATTTTCTCTGCTGTGGGTGAAGAATGGGGTTTTGTCGGTTGTCTAGTAATGCTATTTGCTTTCTGGCTAATTTGCCTGCGTTTAATTTTAATTGCCCAAAGCGCCAAAGATAATTTTGGCTCTTTACTTGCCAGTGGCGTATTCTCTATGATTGTGTTTCAGGTGATCCTGAACATCAGCATGACGATTGGACTTGCACCTGTAACGGGTATTCCTTTACCCTGGATCAGTTATGGTAAGTCTGCTTTGTTGACTAACTTCATTGCGCTCGGCATTGTGCAATCAGTAGCCAATTATCGCCAAAAGCAAAATTATTAAGTGCTAGGGACTAGGGGCTAGGGGAGCAAGTAGCTTGCGCTCTTTCCCCCGTTGTAGCAACTGGCGTGCTAGAGAATGGTTTAAGCTATTAGTAAAAATTGAGTTTATTAGTAGTAATCGAGAGAGAAAGTTATGATTTTGCCTGGAACAGCGGTACGAGTGAAAAATCCCAACGATACATTTTACGGCTATCAAGGACTAGTTCAACGGATAACTGACGGTAAAGCAGCCGTATTATTTGAAGGCGGTAACTGGGACAAAATCATCACATTTTACCTGTCAGAATTGGACGAAGTGGAAGTTACAGCTGGACGCAAAAAAGCAAAATAAAGAAGATGAAGGATGAAGGATGAAGTATGAAGTATGAAGTGTGCAGATTTAAATTTCAGCCTACCCCTTCGCTACCGCAAGCTACAGCCTAGCCTACGGCAACGCTATGCTTTCAGCCTTCAGCCTTCAACCTTCAGCCTTTAGATATGCGTCTTCCTTTACCACAATTTGCCACAGGCGATCGCCACCCAGATTATATTGCTGAGGTGATCGAAACTGCTACGACGGAATTTTTAGCTCAGTGTCTGGAACCAGACGACTTAAGTTTCCCAGTAATGCCACCTTTTGGTAGTTGGGTGAAGTCAAGGGATGAAGAGTCTGGAAATCAAATCTATGCTGTGGTATATTATGCAACCACCATGCCCATTGACTCAATTCATCGGGCAAGGGCTTTAGGGTTGTCCTTGCAAGACTTGCGAGAACAACAACCGCAGATCTTTGCTATGCTCAAAACCGAGTTTCGGGCTGCTATTGTAGGATATGAGCCAGAAAGAGCATCATTACGCGCTCAAAGCCAGATTTACCAATATCTTCCCCCACGTCCGCCCCAAATTCATCAAGCTGTTTACCGTTGCCAACCAGAAGAAATTATCTATTTCAGCGAACAGCTAGATTTTTTGAGAACTCTACTAGAAGTTAAAGGTGCGCCCATAGAAGCCTTAACAGCAGCTGCGATTAGGCAAGTTTATCAATTACGCAAAGCTGAAAGAAACTGGTTAGTTCAAGCCGGACGTACCCTCAGCGTATTGCTCAAAGACGACTACGATCGCCTGAGATATATTTTGAGTCAAATCAATCCTTAAACGCAGAGTAACGCCGAGGAAATCGCACAAGTTAGCTGAGGTTAAGAATAATCTTTGCGATCCTCTGCGTTTACCTCTGCGATCCTCTGCGTTAAAAAACAGATCTTTGAGGTGATATGTGTCCCGCCTGAACGGTGAGGATTTGGGAGGCTTTGAGCCATTGGGAATCAAAAGCACCTAAATGAGTGGTAGTTATCAAGGTTTGAAAGCGGTCTTGAATTGCTTCTAAAAGTTGATTTTGGCGGTTAGGATCGAGTTCAGCTAATACATCATCTAATAGTAATAATGGCGATTCGCCAATGACTTCTTCAATCAGTTTGAGTTCTGCTAGCTTCAATGCTAAAACCAAAGTACGCTGTTGTCCTTGAGAACCATATTGACGAGCTGGAGTTTGGTTGATTGTCAATTCAATTTCGTCTCGATGCGGCCCTACCAAGGTAGTACCTTGATGCTGTTCCGCAATGACTCGCTGGGCAATCTTTTCTAAAAAAGCCTGCTGTACTTCTTCTGGACTACCTTGTGTTAAAGGCACATTCGGGGCATATTTTACTTGCAATATTTCTGTGCGATCGCTAATGCTAGCGTGCCAAGCAGAAGCAATTGGAGCCAATCTTTCTATACCACGCGATCGCCTTCTAATCACCCGCGCACCTACAGCCGCCAGCTGAGCGTTCCACACAGCTAACTCTGAATCTGAATCAGATCCTCTTACCTCAAGCCTTTCGCCTCTCGCCTTTAAAAAAGCATTCCGCTGTCGCAACACCTGGTTATATTGCTGCAATATATAAGCATAAACAGGTTCCAACTGAATTAACAGCGTATCTATCCAGTGGCGGCGTTGTTCTGGCCCGCCGCGCACTAGTTCTAAATCCAAACTGGAAAACTGTACAGCATTAAGGACACCTAAAAAATCTAGTTGTCGCCGCAAGTACTCGCTATTAAGCGCAACAGTACGGCGACCCCCGCGACGCAGAGTGAGAGAGAGGTCAATAATGCCAGTTTGCCGCTCTAGAGTAGCATTAACCTGTCCAAACGCTTCTCCTTCCCGCACCAAATCGCGATCGCGCGCCATCCGGTGCGATCGCAACGTTGCCAGTAATTCCACTGCTTCCAATAAATTCGATTTTCCTTGAGCATTATTACCAACCAAAATTGTTTTTGGCGCGATAAAATCAACCCGCTGCTCTTGGTAGTTACGAAAGTACCTTAAATGTAGAGTTTTTAGATACATAATTCAAATGATGAATGATGAATTATGAATGATGAATTCAGCATTCATCATTCATCATTTATTTCTCCCTAGCCCCTCTCTGTCGCCAGTTAATAAACAACTTCTCCAATTCGATCCACGCAAACATCAAACTACTAAAGCCAAAGCAAACTGCCAATTCAAATGGACTCAAAACATGAGTGCCAAAGAAAGCTCGTAGGGGCGGAACATAAATTAGTAACAGTTGCAAAATCGTAGTTACAACAACAGCCCCCAGCACGTAGGGATTCGAGAATGGATTTAGCTGAATGAATAACCTTGTGTTAGAGCGAATTGCTAAAGCATGACCCATCTGCGCCAAACACAAAGTAGTAAACACCATTGTCTTCCAGCGTTCTGGACTCAGTACGGAACTAAAAACTGCATGAGAGTAAGAGTAAGCCCACACCATCAGCGCGATCGACAGAATGGCAAAAATAATGCCAATGCGGATCATGTACCATCCCAACCCTCTGGCAAAAATACTCTCGCGCGGATTGAAAGGCGGACGCTTCATCACGTTGGGTTCGGCGGGTTCTACAGCCAAGGCTAGAGCTGGTAAACCATCTGTCACCAAGTTCATCCAAAGGATTTGTAATGGAGTCAGGGGAACGCCGCCTAGTCCCAAAATAGGTGCAGCGGCGATTGTTAATACTTCACCGATGTTGCTACCGAGAATGTATTTGATAAAGCGGCGGATATTAGTGTAGACGACTCTGCCTTCTTCAGTCGCAGCGACGATTGTGGCAAAGTTGTCATCTAACAAAATCATGTCACTGGCTTCTTTACTTACATCAGTACCAGTGATACCCATTGCGATACCAATGTCAGCTTGTTTGAGAGCTGGAGCGTCATTTACTCCATCTCCCGTCATAGCGACAAATTTACCCCGGCGTTGTAGTGCTTGGACAATGCGGAGTTTGTGTTCTGGCGACACCCTGGCATAGATGCTGACGCGATCGACTTCTCGCTCTAGATCGGGTTGGCTCATGCGTTCCAATTCTTGACCAGTCAGAACTGGATCGCCTTGCTGGGCGATCCCCAAATCTGTAGCGATCGCTCTTGCTGTTAACTGGTGATCGCCAGTAATCATAATTGGGCGAATTCCCGCGTCCTTACAACGGGCTACCGCATCTCTTACCTCTGGTCTGGGTGCATCCAGCATTCCCACCAGTCCCAACCAAACTAATTCGCGCTCTGATGTTTCTTGTGACCCTTCTGGTGGTAGTTCTGCCAAGGGTTTGTAGGCAAATCCCAGCACCCGCAAACCATTACCTGCCATAGTGTCGTTTTGCGCCAGAATTTGCTGACGCTGAGCATCGATAATAGGGACGGCGCGATCGCCTGTATGAATTCGATTGCACCGCTCCAAAACTAGCTCTGGCGAACCCTTCGTGAACATTAAAAAGGTTGAAGGATGATGGTTGAAGGCTGAAGATTGCATATCATAGCTCATCTTTCCTGCTTCATCCTTTCGGCAGAGGACACTCATCCGCTTGCGTTCTGAGGAGAAGGGAAACTCGGAAACACGAGGTAGACGGCTTGACCATTGGTCTTTTTCAATACCCGCTTTTGCCGCTAAAGTCAATAGTGCGCCCTCGGTTGGATCGCCTAAAATTCTCCAATCGCCCTTTTCTTGTTGCAAAGTAGCATCGTTACAAAGTGCGCAAGCGATCGCCAAAGCTTCTACTTCTAGATGCTCGTCTGGTTCAATTCTCTGACCGTTAAGCAGAAATTCTCCTCTTGGAGCATAACCCTCGCCTGTAACTCGCAGCGATTTGTTACTGATTTCAATCGCCTGCACCACCATTTTGTTTTGAGTCAGCGTACCAGTTTTATCTGAGCAAATAGTGGTGACGCTACCCAATGTTTCGACGGCTGGCAGTTTACGAATTAGTGCATGACGGCGTACCATTCGTTGGGTTCCCAGCGCCAAGGTGACAGTGATCACGGCGGGTAAGCCTTCTGGTACTACTGCCACAGCCATACTCAGAGAAACTTCCAGCAGTTCTTCAAAAGCGCCCACACCAGCACGGAGTACGCCGCCAATTACTACTAGCGCTACCAAGATCAAAGAACCGGATACCAATACATTACCCAACTGAGACATCCGCTGCTGTAGGGGAGTGGGTTCGCTTTCCACCCCCTGGATCATGGCAGCAATTTTGCCCAGTTCCGTTTGCATTGCAGTACCAGTGACCAGAACTTTGGCTCGTCCTTGGACAACTTCTGTACCTTGAAAGACCATGTTAATGCGATCGCCCAAGGATGTTTCTTCTGGCAATTGGAGATCTGCCTGCTTCTCCGCTGCTGCGGCTTCACCAGTCAATGCTGACTCGCGCACTTGCAGGTTAGATTCTTCAATTAAACGTCCGTCTGCTGCCAGTTGCACCCCGGCTTCTAGCAACATCACATCTCCAGGGACGAGTTGCTTTGCCTCAACCTCAGCCAATCTACCATCGCGTAGCACTCTTACTAACGGGGCAGATAGACGCTTGAGTGCTGCCAAAGCTTTTTCAGCACGGCTTTCTTGTACGTAGCCAAGGATACCGTTGAGGATGACAATCAAACTAATGGCGATCGCATCTTTGGGAAAATTGTTACCTCGTATATCTAAAATCGCAGAAACTATTGCCACTGCGATCAGCATCAATAACATGATGTTTTTGAACTGATCGATTAGGATAGTTAAGGCGCTGCGCCCGCCAGTTTCTTGTATTTCGTTCAGACCGTATTGCTGTAACCGCTGTTCGACTTGTTGCGAACTTAAGCCAGTGCCGCGATCGCTGTCTAATATTTGTATTGTCTTATCAACTTCCAGAGTGTGCCAGCTAGCAGCTCGATTAGTGAGAGAATTTGCAGACATGGATAGCGTTTAAGGAAATGCTTCTTGAACATAATCATAATTTAGTCATCACCTTTGGGCTATCCGTAGGGAGTAAGGGAAAGGCTGAAGGCTGAAGGCTGAAGGCTGAATGCTGAAGGCTGAACGATAAAAGATAAATCTTTATTTCACACTTTATACTTCACACTTTACTTCACACTTCATCCTTCTCTTGCCTCTAGTTACCAAGGTGACAGTTTAATTGTCTTAATCCGGTTTAGGATTAAATTTAATCAGCTCTGGCAAGCAGGATGGAAAAATGAAATTTGTTCTACCCTGACTAGACCCTTGCTCAAAATCCAGATAATATTTATCCAAATATCGATCTTCACTTTGTATGATGCACGATCGCAGTTAAAGTATTTTATTTTATTTACAAACAATAGTTGCGCCTTAATGCATTTTACACCTTTCTATCGGCAGGCCGATCTTTACTAAACGGCGATCGACAGACAATTTAGTCAAGAGCGCTCCTACTACTCCTTACTTTGCCAAAACACCGTTAGGTTGATTTATGACAGTCGCTGCATCGGTTTTTTCCCCGCGAACGATTCGGCCAATTGGCGCTGCTGCCTTATATGGGATGGCTGGCTTAAAAAATCAGCTGATAGCGATCGATACAGTCAAAGGGCATTTACTCCAAATTGACCCTTCCAGTGACAACACTAAGATTCTCAATTGCCATCAAGTATCGGAGTTTGAAGACGTTACGGGTATAGCCTTATGGGAAGACACCCTGTGGTGTGCGCGAGAAAACACCGTCTACTGCTGTCAACTGGGGGATTATAGCCTCAAGCCTTTTGTCACTTTACCCTACGCCGCAAATGGTGTTGCCGTTTGGCAATCAACAGTTTATGTCACCAGCCAAAAAGCTGGTTATATATACATTTTTGACCGTACTAGCGGTCGTCAAATTACTAAGTTTTATGCACCTGGAGTAGGAGTTGAAAATATCACTGTTTGGGAGGATAATCTTTGGGTATGCGATCGCACCGAACAAACAGTTTATTGTCTAGATCGAGCAACAGGAGAAATTAATTTTAGCCTTCTGACTCCGTTTGAATGTCCCACTGGCTTAACTTTCTTACCCAACTCCGAATCAACTGCGACGCTTTATGTAGCTTATGCCAGTGAAGAACCATATATTCGAGATAACCCAAATCTAGATCCATCCAACGAATTAACCTACCGCGATCGCACGTTCATTCACCCCCTACATTATCATTACGACCCAGATAAGCGTTACGCCTTATCCAACGGCTACCTAATTGAAATGTCCTACGTAGAGGAACTATCTCCGTTGGATGAAGTTGACTTAGAACAGGTAGAATGGCGTATCGCCCTACCAGCCGAAACCGATCGCCAACGAGTACGACAAGTTGAACCAATTGGCATACCTTTTACCGAAGAACTGCAAGACGGACAAAGAGTAGCCGTCTTTAAATTCGATCGTCTCCAATCAAACGAACGTCATTTGTTTGGTTGGAAAGCTACTTTAGAAGTCCGGGGAAGTAGAATTCCAACCAGACGTGATTAAAATCAGGTTGTAGTGGCACTCGTTGAT
>Ga0181466_1000042_pt1 | contig 32768 bp, 31 predicted proteins | sample InSIn4gowninarea_FD_119078 | JGI IMG/M metagenome (GOLD analysis project Ga0181466, IMG submission 119078) | Clean room microbial communities from NASA Spacecraft Assembly Facility at Jet Propulsion Laboratory, Pasadena, California, USA -... ... | reverse complement strand
GGGGAGAATCATTCCCATTTTTAAGAGAATTTCATCTAAATCATCAAATGTTATTTCTTTTGCAGGAATTTTTAAGCGTTTAAAAAACTCCTTTTGTAAATTGGTCATCATAAAGTATTCTCCTTTCTTTTTACAGAATTTTCTTCTGCTCACCGATAGGTTAGTACTTCTAAAAAGTTAATTCAAGTGCGCGGAAATTATCATAATATATGTTTCTGGAAATGTGATTGTTTTTTCTGAAATTTCAGTTTAATTTTAAATCGTAGGAAAGTCTTATAATATAAGCTCCTTTAAAATTAGTTTGTATTTAATGAAAAGAAAGTACAGATCTTTATTATATTTTTAAATAACTAACTAGTAATAAAATGTTTTTTTACTAAAATTTTTTCAAGATTTGTATGCTTTATATAAACAATATTGATTTAAAAAATATCTGGATGTAGCTAAGTAAACAATTATTGAGAAACTTTTTTGTCGTATTCTATCAAAAGGAAGAGGTAGAAACAAAGAGAATAACGAGAGTTAAGAAAGAGGGTATACAACTAGTAACCTTCTAAAAATAGGGCTAACATCTTTTTAAAATAAAAGATTAGCTATTATTAAGGAAGGGAAAATATAAAATATTATAAAGAACACCTTCTTTCAAAAAAATAGGGGGAGTAATATGCGACTGATGAGAAGATGTGTGGCCTTACTAATTGTATTTTTTATCATGGCTCCAACGATTAGCACAAATGTACAGGCAGAAGTTGTAAAAGAGCTTGGAAAGGGGTTTCCTGATACAGAAGTATTCACACCTGGAGAATGGTTTTTAGGCCAAAAACCTGCTAATTATGATGAGAATAAACCGCCAATTCTCTTTGTACAAGGAAGAAATGGTAATGCTGATAGTTGGTATGGAAAGACAGTATATCATGATATAAATGATATGTATGATTATGCTTTAAAAGCAGGCTATCAAACAGTGTTTATACAATTGTATGATGCTGCGGGGAAAGGTTCGGCTAGTCAGTGGGATAACGGAAAATTGTTAGCACAAAAACTGGAAGAAATATATAATCATTTCGGTAAAAAAGTTAATATTGTAGCGCATAGTAAAGGTGGTATTGATACACAAGCCGCATTAGTTGAATATGGTGCGAATCGATTTGTTGGAAATCTTATTACACTTGCTACACCGCATCACGGCTCAAATTTAGCAGATTTGTCATATAGTTGGTGGGCAGGGTGGCTTGCTTCTATATTAGGTCAAAAAGATGATGGTACGTACTCGTTACAAATAGGTGAAATGGCAAAGTTTCGTTCAATAATAGATAACAACCCAGCAGCTAAATTAAACCGTTACTATACGGCTACTGGAACTAGCTGGGGGCCAACATTTTCTGCATTATCTATGGGTGGGTTATATTTATCATCGTACGGTTCAAATGATGGACTAGTAAATGAATGGAGTGCCAAGCTATCGTACGGTACACATTTATTTACAGATTCCAGATTTGATCATGACAATATAAGAAAAGGATCAGCTGTTTTTGCACGAATTGAACCATATTTACGTACGACAAATGTGGGATTACCAGCTTTAGTAGCATCCAGCACTAGTTCAAATGAAAATCTAGAACAATTAAATACAACTTCAAATCAAAATATTTTAGGAGGCGAATTACCACAAAATCAGTGGATAGAGCAAAGTATTTCTGTTGATAAAAAGGCTGAAGGAATAGTTTCTGTACTAACTGCTTCTTCTGATGTTGAAGTACAAATGGTATCTCCAAAAGGAAAAACCTATGCAAATAAAGATAGCGCTATAACTATTAGTGAAGGCGAATCTTTCTTTAATGGGGCGACAATTAGAACATTTAAGTTTGATAAATTGGAAGTAGGCGAATGGAAAATCAAAATGATGGCGAAGCAGTCGAAAGATGCATATTTAGTTGTAAGCGATTACAAAGGTGGCGCGCCATTTGTTCTTCAAATGCCTACAAAAGTTAAAGTAAATAAACCTGAGTATAAACTGAAAAAATCACCTGTAGCACCTGAAATGAAAGGGGATCTTTCCATAACAGTAAGAGTCGTTAATAAAGAAGGTAAGTTAGTCTCTGAATTTAATGAATTACAAAATGTTAATACGAATACATTTACAGGTGCTTTGAAAGATATAAAACAACCGGGAGTATATAACGTTACGATGGATATAAAAGGGATGAATAAAGAAGGAAAATCATATAATCGTACGATTGTTAAGTCGGTTTATGTAGAGAAATAAGGAAGAATAAATAAGTATAATAAAAAAGTGCAGAAATCTTGTGTTAGAAAGAATTCTGCACTTTTTTTGCGTGATGAAAGATAATAAAAGTCGAAGAAAACTGTTATTCAATAAAAAAAGATGCTGAAATAGCATCTGAATGTAAAGAAATAATATTAACTTAGTTTTGTAACTGTTAATTCAACTGAATTTATACCATTGTCACAAGTTGCAATACTTTGACGATTAAAACCACTATTATTTCTAAGTTGAAGAGTTGAATTAGCAGGCACTGTAACAATCGTTTCGCCAACAAGTTGAAGACATTCGTTATTTGATGAAGTATTCATTTGAATAGCGAAGTCACCTTGACTATTAGCAAGTGGATTATTATTTAAAAATATGGTTATGACTGGGATATGTGGAAATACAGGATTTAAAGTAGTATTAATACTGGAAATGAACGAAACTCTATAATCACCAGCTTGTCTAAAGTGTATAGTAGTGGGATTTAGTAAGGAAACGCCTCCTGCTAAAGGTCCAACGTGATTAAATGGAAAAGGATCGTCAAAAGGAACAGTTATAAATTCAGTTTGCCAAAAAGTTCCGTATGCAGGACAGCTTCGTTTATGTGAATGGTCACATGAACATTTTTTATACGAGTTTGAAGAATGATAGTATGAACCCAATATATTACCTCCTATTCTTAATAAATTTAAACCACATAGTAGTTTATGAAGGTGAATCACAATTGGCGTGTATGCTTGTACTATAAAAGGAGATAGATGTGGAATATAAAGTGGTCAAATGATGAAATGTAGTATTTGGGTATTACCTGTAACACCTTTTGAAGATGATAAGGTTCATAATTTGATAGAAAAATAAATGGAATTTCTAAATAGATTGAAGTAATGAGGAAACGTTTATCCCGCTATTTTCCGAGCAGTAAGACTCCCATCTCAAAATTCAGCGAAAGCAAAGAAGTTAGGTGGGGATGAACAAAACCCCCACTCATTAAAGTTTCACTTTACTATATTAATTTCGTCTGACAAACAGCAATATTATCTTTCGCTGTATGGATGTTATCATTTGGTGAAGTTATGGCATTTAACTGTATGTATATTAGGTTATTCAGTTTATTTTTTTATTTGCGTAGCTGAGCAGGAAGAAGTCAGAAAATATAGAATAATGTACATATGAAGCATCGTTTGTTTTTGGTGTGAATAGTAATTAAAGATACGCTAAAATATTTAAAATTGTAACGAAAGAGAGATTAAATAATAGAGGGAGCAACTTACATGGAAAATATATTAAAGGTATCTTCAAAATCAAGCCCAAATTCAGTCGCGGGTGCAATAGCGGGTGTACTAAGAACAAGTGGTAATGTGGAAATTCAAGCGATTGGGGCTGGAGCTATAAATCAAGCGATTAAAGCAATTGCGATTGCAAGAGGGTTCGTCGCTCCAAGTGGTATTGACTTAGCCTTCGTACCAGCATTTCAAGAGATTTCTATCAATAATGAAGAAAGAACAGCGATTAAATTAATTGTAGGCCCTAGAAAGAAAAGGTCTTAGTAGAAGAGAGTGTTACTATAAGGGGAAAAGACCAATAGACTTCCCATGTTAGATACGTTATTTTATGTAACCGATCCTTGGGTGTGGACATGGCATTATGCCGGACGCATGTCTGTTAAGTTCTCCTTAAACTTAGCGAGTGTTCTAGATACTTAAAAATGCCAAATCCTTTATGATATAAGGGATTTGGCATTTTTGATGTTTTAAAAATAAACACCCTTAAAACTGCTCATTTTTTTCCCAAGATTCAACGATATAATGAGCAATCGTCGGATTGAAGCCTTTACCAACTAAAAACATAATTGCAGCAACTTCTGTTAATGCGTGTTCGTGTGATGTATGTTTTGCTTCATTTAAACCGTAATCTACCCATGGTTTTACGAAATCTAGTACAGGTTTCTTGAAAGGTAAAAACTGTGTACCGACAACTTGTTGAATTTGTTGTTGTGTTGGTTCAGTAATTGGTCCAGGTGGTAAGATTTGTGGTTGTGTAATGTCTAGTGTTGGTCCGGGCGGTAAAATTTGTGGCTGAGTTGGATCTATTGTTGGTGGTTTAGGTGGTGAGACACGTGCGTCGTAGTTTGGTTGATACATTTGTTGTTGATATTGTGGTTGTTGTGGTTGAGTTGTGTATGGGTTTTGTGGTGCTGCATATGGATTTTGTTGATATTGTTGTTCTTGGTTTTGCGGTGCTACATATGGATTTTGTTGATATTGTTGTTCTTGGTTTTGTGGTATTACATATGGATTTTGAGGATATCGCTGTTCTTGATTTTGTGGTGCTGCATATGGATTTTGAGGATATTCATAATTTGGACGTGTGTCATATGGATTTTGTTGAAATTCAGTTTCTTGGTTTTGCGTTGTTGCATATGGGTTTTCGTCATATTGTTGCTCTTGCTGTTGTAACTCTTGTTCTTCGTATTGTTCTGTGTATCTCTGTTCTTGTTGTTGAGGATACAATGGTTGCCTTGGATAAGGCGGTTGATTATTATAGAACATGTTTATTCCTCCTTCATGATGATGCCTACCACCTAGTGTATGGGCGGACAAGAAAATATGTGATGAAAAAATGCGGGCGTGTTACAATAAGTAACTGGGTGAAGATAAAATGACAAAACAAGAAAAAATTCAAAAAACAATTACTTTTGTAAAACATATTTTAGAAAAAGATGCGAGTGGGCATGATTGGTATCATATTGAACGTGTACATAAAATGGCGATTTCTTTATCTGAGCAAGAAGGTGGAAATCGTTTTATAATTGAAATGGCAGCATTACTTCACGATGTGGCAGATGAAAAGCTAAATGAAAGTGAAGAAGCAGGAATGAAAAAAGTTTCTGATTGGTTAGAAGAGCTACGTGTTGAAGAAGAGGAAAGTAAACATATTCTTCATATCATCGCCAATATGTCTTATAAAGGTGGCCATGGCGGCACAGTAGAGTCACTTGAAGGGAAAATTGTTCAAGATGCGGATCGTTTAGATGCTCTTGGTGCAATAGGAATTGCTCGTACATTTGCATATGGTGGGGCGAAAGGGAGATTAATGTATGACCCAACTATTCCGCCGCGTGAAGAAATGACGAAAGAAGAGTATAGAAAAAATAATGATCCATCTTTAAATCATTTTTATGAAAAACTTTTGAAATTAAAAGATTTAATGAATACGAATGCAGCAAAACAAGAGGCTGAAATTCGTCATCGTTATATGGAACAGTTTATTGAACAATTTATGAAAGAGTGGAATGCACAAATATGAAAATGTTAACTGTGGAGAACTTATCAAAATCATATGGAGAAAAGCCGTTATTTGATGGATTATCATGTAGTATTACAGAAGGACAACGTGTCGGAATTATTGGTGTAAACGGAACTGGTAAATCGACATTATTAAAAATTATTGCAGGATTAGAAGCTCCTGATACAGGTGATATGACGCATTCACGTGGGTATACAATTAGTTATTTATCACAGCAACCAGAGTTTGATGAAAAACTGACAGTATTAGAGCAAGTGTTCCATGGTGATACACCTTTAATTCGTCTTCTTCGTGATTATGAAAAAGCACTATTAAATATTGAAAAAGATCCAAGTAATGAAAAAGTACAGGAACAATTATTTGCAGTGCAGCAACGTATGGATGCAATGAGTGCATGGGAAGCAAATGCAAATGCGAAGTCTCTTTTAACGAAATTAGGAATTACGGACTTCACTGCAATTGTTGGGAATTTATCTGGTGGACAGAAAAAACGTATTGCAATGGCACAATGTTTTATTGAAACACCGGATTTATTAATTTTAGACGAGCCTACGAACCATCTTGACCATGAGACAGTTGAATGGTTAGAAGAATATTTAGCGAGATATACAGGTTCGGTATTACTTGTAACCCATGATCGTTATTTCTTAGATCGTGTGACGAATCGTATTTTTGAATTAGATAATGGTAAACTATATAGCTACGAAGGAAACTATAGTACATTTTTAGAAGCGAAAGCACTTCGTGAAGAGCAAGAATTGGCACAAGAATCGAAACGCCAAAATTTATATCGTCGTGAACTTGCTTGGATTCGTCGTGGTGCAAAAGCCCGTTCTACGAAACAAAAGGCGCGTATTCAGCGTTTTGATGAGCTAAAGGCACAAGAAGGACCAGCTGCAAAACAGTCAGTTGATATTGCACTAAGCGGAAGTCGTCTAGGAAAGAAAGTACTTGAGTTAAAAGATGTAACGAAAAAATTTGGCGATAAGACGGTATTACATAATTTTAATCATATTGTGAAACCGGGTGATCGTATCGGAATTATTGGGGCGAATGGAAGTGGGAAATCTTCCCTATTAAATATGCTTGCAGGTAAGTTATCTCCTGATAGTGGTGAAGTGGAAGTAGGACAAACTGTAAAAGTTGCTTATTATACGCAAGAAAATGAAGAGATGAATTTAAATCAGCGTATGATTGAATACATTAAAGAGATTGCAGAAGTTATTCATACGACAGATGGAAAAGTAATTGGTGCATCTCAAATGTTAGAACGTTTCTTATTCCCGACGCATTCACATGGTACACCACTTGGTAAACTATCTGGTGGTGAAAGAAGACGTTTATATTTATTACGTATTTTAATGGGAGAACCAAACGTACTTTTACTTGATGAACCTACGAACGATTTAGATACACAAACATTAACAGTACTAGAAGATTATTTAGAAGATTTCCCAGGTGTCGTTTTAACTGTATCGCATGACCGTTACTTCTTAGATAAAGTAGTAGATGAACTGTTCATCTTTACTGGCGGAGGCGAAGTGCGTGAGTTTCTAGGTAGTTATACAGATTATTTAGAAATGGAAAAAACGAGAGAACTTATGGAGAAAGCGGAAGTTCAAAAAGAGAAAAAAGTTGTAGAAGAAGCTCCAAAACAACAACGTAAACGTAAACTTTCATACAATGAACAGCGTGAATGGGAAACGATTGAAGATACAATTGCCGAACTTGAAGAGAAAATTGAGTCAATTGGAGAAGAACTTGCGAAAGTTGGATCTGACTTCACAAAGGCACAAGAATTATCTGAAGCACAGCAGAAAACAGAAGAAGAGCTTGAAAAAAAGATGGAAAGATGGAGTGAACTATCAGACATCGTTGAAGGATTAAAATAAAAACAAGCTGCATATATTGAAAAGTAAAGAGAAAAACTTTACACTATTGGTAGAACCTATTTTAGGAGGGAAAAAATGAGAACATCTAATCCAATGTTGAAAAAAGAGGCATTCCGTAAAGAGGGAGCAAGTGCTTCTGCGATGACGATTGGCGGAACAGTAGGCAAAACGTTCATTATGCTTATCTTGCTACTTGCAACGTCTGTCTATTCATACATACAGATGATGCAGGGGACGATGAAGATGCCAGTATTAATTGGTGCTTTAATCGTTGCGGCAATCATCGCATTTGCGTCTATGTTCTTCCCGCGTATTTCACCTTTTGGTGCACCAATCTATGCAGCGGTAGAAGGGGTTGTGTTAGGAAGTATTTCAGCAGTTTATACAATGAAATTTGGCGATTCTATCGTTTTAAATGCTGTATTACTAACAATCTCAATTCTATTTGCAATGTTAGTGTTATATGCAACACGCGTAGTAAAAGTAACGGATAAATTCCGTACAGGCGTGATGGCAGCAACACTTGGAATTATGGTTATGTATTTAGTCGTATTTCTACTAAATATGTTTGGTGTAACTGTTCCATACATTCACCAAGGTGGTACAATCGGTATTATTATTAGTGCAGTTGTTATTGTAGTTGCTGCATTAAACTTATTACTAGATTTCGATTTAATCGAAAATGGTGTACGTAGTCAAGCTCCGAAATATATGGAGTGGTATACTGCGATGGGATTAATGCTTACATTAGTATGGTTATACTTAGAAATTCTTCGTTTCGTTTCGTACTTTACGAAAAATGACTAATAAAAAAATCCTGCATGAAAAATGCAGGATTTTTTTATTTTCAAAGATATATTGAATGTATGGTATAATATGGATGATAGCAACTTGAAGTGAAGGAGATGGAATATGATGAAAGAGAAGAAAGGGATTATGAAAAAACTATTTTCTAAAAGCTTTTTCATAGAACTAGATGAAGCTTTAACGTATCCATCATCAAAAGTTATTACTTCAGCGATTGAAGGATATGCAACTGAATGCAATGAAAGACTAAAATTTGAGAGTAAAGTTAAACCGATTACTTTCTACTTAGAAAATGCAATGTACCGTGCTGAAATAAAGATGGCTCGCGGAGGATATTACATATCTTGTACTGAAGTGTAATAAATTTTGAAACCATACATGTTTGAACTATGTATGGTTTCTTTTTTTGTTTTGTAAGGTCTAAAATAATACTTTTTACTTACGGATATATCATTTTGTGCTTTTTACCATTCAAACATTTCTCCTTACAATGAAGAAAAACATGTGAGGTGGTATAACTTATGATGAATCGAGTTGTATTAATCGGTAGATTGACAAAGGAGCCAGAATTATACTACACAAAACAAGGCGTCGCTTATGCACGAATATGTGTTGCGGTGAATAGAGGATTTCGAAATAGTTTAGGTGAACAACAAGTCGATTTTATTAATTGTGTCGTTTGGCGCAAATCGGCTGAGAATGTAACTGAATATTGTAAGAAGGGGTCGCTCGTTGGGATTACAGGGCGTATTCAGACTAGTAATTACGATGATGAACAAGGCAAGAGAATATATAGAACTGAAGTTGTGATTGAGAGTATTACCTTTTTGGAGAGAAGGCGGGAGGGGGCATTGTAATAAAAGGTGATTTTAAGTAATAGCTTCGGAAAAAATTGTGGAAAGTATTTTAATAAACTTAATGGATAAAAAATAAAAATCATCGGAAACGAAAGCTTTTAAAATCCTGTTCCTAATTTAAAATATAAAAAGAATGAAATAGTATGGTAGCGGGAAGAAAGTAGTAAAATTAAGCATCCGAGTAGGAGTATAGAGTGATAACATGTTACAATACAGCTAAGAACATGCAATAAAGGAGAGTTTTTTACGTGAAGATTAAAGCAATTGAACCGACGCCAAGTCCAAATACAATGAAAGTTATTTTGAATGAAGTATTACCATCAGGAGCACGTAATAATTATACAAATGAAAATAAAGAACAAGCACCAATGCAAGTGCAAGAAATTTTGAAAATTGAAGGCATTAAAGGTGTATATCATGTAGCCGACTTTTTAGCAGTGGAGCGAAATGCGAAGTATGACTGGAAAGTTTTATTACAACAAGTTCGTGCTGTTTTCGGCGAAGAAGTATTGGAAGAAAGTGAAGAACAACAACTTGCTCATTTTGGAGAAGTGAAAGTGTTTGTTCAAATGTTCTTTACAATTCCAATGCAAGTAAAGTTAACAGATGGAACGACGGAAGAACGTGTTGGTTTACCAGATCGTTTTAAAGAATCAATTATGAAAGTGCAAATGTCTGCACCAAACGTTGTAAAAGAGCGTAAATGGGTAGAACAAAGTACACGTTACGGTAATTTTGAAGAAATTGGGAAAGAAGTAGTGGAAGAGATTGTTGCTGCTTATTCAGAAGAACGTGTAAATGAAACGGTTAAAGAATTATTAAATCAAGCGGGTGCTGTTGAAGTAACGATTCAAAAGCGTGAGCCATATAAAGTAACAGAAGAGATGATGAAAGATTCTGACTGGAAAAACCGTTTTGCAGCATTAGAACAAATGGATCCTACTGAAGAAGATATTCCAGTGTTGAAGATGGCGTTAGATGATGAAAAAGTTTCAATACGCCGCTTAGCAACAGCGTATTTAGGTATGGTAAAAGGTGATGAAGTATTACCGTTATTATATAAAGCGTTGTTAGATCGCTCTGTAAGTGTTCGCCGTACTGCAGGAGATTGTTTATCAGATGTAGGTGATCCGGCAGCGATGTTCGTTATGATTAAATCTCTGAAAGATCCAAGTAAATTAGTACGCTGGCGTGCAGCGATGTTCTTATTTGAACTTGGAGATGAAAATCTTGATATTATGGCTGGTACTATTAAAAATATCTCAAAAGATAACTTAATAGAAAAGTTACTTATTCAAAAACGAGGTGGACTTTGTTATGAATTAAACTCCTTATTGTATTATTTTTTAATTGATTGTGGGTTTCAAGTATACAAAGTAGCCGGTACTGTTTATGATCTGTACGATAATAAATGGAAACCCGATGATGGTCATGTCATTATCATATTAAGTCATGAGGATAAAGATTATGTTGTGGATGCAGGTTTTGCATCTCATCTCCCTTTACATCCAGTCCCTTTTAACGGAGAAGTCATCTCCTCTCAAACAGGAGAATATCGAATTCGTAAGCGAAATACTCGAAAAGGTACGCATATTTTAGAAATGAGAAAAGGAGCTAACGGGGAATCTACAAGTTTCTTACAATCTGAACCTTCAAACGAATGGAAAATAGGCTATGCTTTCACTGTAGATCCAATAGATGAGAAAAAAGTGAATAACATTCAAAAAGTGATTGTAGAGCATAAAGAATCTCCTTTTAATAAAGGGGCTATCACTTGTAAATTAACTACTTATGGTCACATATCATTAACAAATAAAAATTATACAGAAACCTTTAAAGGCACTAAAAATAAACGACCAATAGAATCTAAAGATTATGCTCGCATTCTTCGTGAATCTTTTGGAATAACGCAAGAGAAATATGTAGGAAAAACACTAGAAAGAGGTTAGTTGACTACAAGTACTTCATAATAAAGCAGATTCTATATTTAGAATCTGCTTTATTTTATACTTTGTTATAAATTAATTTAATTTTGTTGTTACCCTTTAATTTTCAATTATATATTCATCATCATATTTATCATATTGTAGCCCTTCCCCTATCTTTGACTCCGTAACTTGATCTCTTAAAAACGGTGCAGCTTCCATTTTGCTAGTTGCAATTTCAATTCCATATTTTTTCGTTAAATGAGCTAACTCTATTAAAAACCACTCTCTTCGCAATGTAACTGGAATATCCAATGTTTTTCTTTTCATATATAATAGCACCTCTTTTATTTTCATAACTTAAAAACATCACTGGATGCACTTATTAAAACTACCTTTCACCGCTAACATCCAATGAAACATTATAGTATATGCATGTCCATTTCAAACGTGCTATCACAAATATGATATTTAAGTTTACATAATTATATTATGTAATAGTAGAAAAGGAAGGCATGTCCCTTCCCCTTCTACTATAGAGATTTAAATTAAGAACATCTTGGTACACCTAAAGCTAAAAATAAACCTGCTACTCCCGCAGTAATCGGTACTTTTAACGTAATAACATCGTCTACCTTCGTTACTAAAAAGTAAGCATTACCTTCTTGTAATATACAAGTTACCAACAATTGAAATTCCATTCAAATCTCCTCCTTTCAATCGATATACTATAATTTATGAAATCTCTTTCAAAACGTAATAGGAAATATATCTATTTTTCCTTATATACAAAATAAATGTTTATAAGTCTAGTAAAAATATTAATTTTTTAAATTTATATAAAACGTGTAATATTCAATAAGTTCCTATATAATCAATAAGAAAAATCTTACAAATGGAGGTATGAAAATGGTGATTTTGAGTAATATTGGTGCAGCTCTATTTTTTATTGCTTTTATTCTTTTAATCTTATGTATTATTTCATTCTTTAAGAAAAATGGAAAAGCAAAACAATATGGACGTCCTACCGTTATTTTTTTTATGATTTCTATTATATTAATAACGGCCGATACAACAAAATCGGAACACCCCGTCGTCGAGTTTTTTTCTACTTTAAGTTTCATTCTATTTATATTCTTCCTTGTTCTAGCAATCTTATCTGTTATTAAGAAAACAGGTGTAGCGAAAAAACAATTTATTATTACAGCCGTATTATTTGTCATTTTTGTTGCGCTATCAGGTATTTCAGATCCTTCTTCTGAAAAAACGACAGCAACTAGTACAAAAGTTGCTTCTAACAATGAGGAACAGAAAGATAGCGAAAAGAAAAAAGATCTAGAAAAAAAAGAGGCGGACGAAAAAACTCAAAAGCAAGAAGATGAGAAGCGTCTAGCCGAAGAACAAGCTCGTAAGCAAGAGGATGAAAAACGCCAGGCTGATGAACAAGCTCGTAAACAACAAGAGGAACAAAAACGTCAGGCTGGTGAACAAGCTCGTAAACAACAAGAAGAGCAAAAACGTCAGGCTGGTGAACAAGCTCGTAAACAACAAGAAGAGCAAAAACGTCAGGCTGATGAACAAGCTCGTAAACAACAAGAAGAGCAAAAAGCACAGCAAGCTCAAACACAACCCGCTTCAGGAAATACTAGTAGTGCATATTACAAAAATTGTGCCGCAGTTAGAGCTGCCGGGAAAGCTCCTCTATATAAAGGACAACCAGGTTATGACTCACATCTTGATCGTGATGGCGATGGAGTTGCATGTGAAAAATAGTAATAAAAAAGAAGCTTCTAATAAGCTTCTTTTTTATTACCGTAAAATATTACTACTTATTACTTTCCCCCTTATTTTAATAACATTCTTCTTATTATTCTCAAAAACGACACAGAATAAGTGATTTCAATCACTACATAGATTTTAATTTATCGCTATTCTTAATTCAGATATTACATTTAAACTTTATGGAGGCATTCATATGGAACATACATTTACTGAAACTTCTATTGTCGGTGAGATTGTTACACAATTTCCGAAAGCTAGTAATCTTTTTAAATCATATAGAATAGACTTTTGTTGTGGTGGTAATAAACCACTTATTGATGCAATTCATGAAAGAAATTTATCAGCAACAGAAGTACTTACAGAATTAAATACACTTTATAATAATACGAAACGATTAAATGAATCTGAAATTGATTGGAAAAATGCTTCTTATCGTGAATTGATTGATTATGTTATAAATAAGCATCATCGCTATTTAAATGAAGAATTACCACAGTTAAGTCCGTATGTGACGAAAGTATTACGCGTCCACGGAGCAAGTCAGCCTCACTTAGCTCAAATTCATAAGCTATTTCACGAATTAAAGATGGAATTAGAACAGCATTTAATTAAAGAAGAAACAGAAGATTTCCCATTAATTTTAGAATTAGAACAAAATCCAATTGACGAAAACTATGTGAAATTACGTAAAGTAGTAGATGAGTTGGAAAATGAACATAACCACGCAGGCAACATTATTAAAGAACTTCGTAAAGTTACAAATGACTTTACTCCTCCAGAAGGAGCTTGCGGTACTTATCGACTTGTTTACCAACGTCTTGAAGCGCTAGAGTCTGATTTATTTGAGCACATTCATTTAGAAAATAATATTTTATTTCCACGTGCCATTACGAGAGCATAAATAAAGAGCAGGACATGAGTATACATACTTATGTCCTGCTCTTTCATTTGGTAAAGACTATACACATCCCTCTCGAATAAATCCGAATTTTAACAATTTGTGAATCATTATAAAAATGTGATAAACATCACATCTCTTCCTTTTTTGATTTTCTATAATAAAAACATAATCCTTTGTTCAACATTTCACAGAAAAAGGGGAAACGAAAATGAAAAAACGTTTAGTTATGATCGGAAATGGTATGGCTGGCATACGCTGTATGGAAGAAATATTAAAACATGATAGTGATTCATATGAGATTACTATTTTTGGAGATGAACCTCATCCAAACTACAACCGTATTATGCTCTCTCATGTTTTACAAGGCAAAACAAATATGCAAGATATCATTATGAATGAATACAGTTGGTATGAAGAAAACGAAATAACTTTGTATACAAATGAAAAAGTTCAAAGTATTAACCGAGAAGAAAAAATTATTATTACAGAAAAGAATCGTACTCTTACATATGACAAACTCATTATCGCAACAGGTTCTAGTGCTTTTATTTTGCCTGTAGAAGGTTCCACTCTCCCTGGTGTAACAGGATTTCGAACAATTGAAGATACACAATTTATGATTGATACCGCTAATGAAAAGAAAAAGGCTGTTGTCATTGGTGGTGGGTTACTTGGTTTAGAAGCCGCAAGAGGTCTTATTGACTTAGGGATGGACGTACATGTTGTTCATTTAATGCCAAACTTAATGGAGCAACAACTAGATACGAAAGCAGCTTCTCTATTACGCGAAGATTTAGAAGCGCAAGGCATGAAATTTCTAATGGAAAAGAAAACTGTAAAAATTCTTGGTACAGACCATGTTGAGGGCATTCAATTTGAAGATGGTGAAGTTGTAGATTGTGATTTAATCGTAATGGCTGTCGGAATACGCCCAAATACGCAAATAGCAAAAGATGCTGGTTTAATTGTAAATCGCGGTATTGTAGTCAATGACTATATGCTAACAAATGATGAGTCCATTTATGCAGTTGGAGAATGTGCAGAGCATGACGGTATCGCATATGGACTTGTTGCTCCTCTTTATGAACAAGGTGCGATACTAGCAAAACATATAACAAATTTACAAACTGATGGATATTCGGGCAGTATCGTCGGTACGCAATTAAAAGTTGCAGGTTGTGATTTATTCTCTGCTGGTCAAATTTATGAAGATGATCAAACGAAAGCAATATCAATCTTTGATGAATGTAAACGTTCCTATAAAAAAGTATTAATTCGTGATAATAAAGTCGTCGGTATCGTTTTATATGGTGACACAGCTGACGGTACACGTCTCTTTAGCATGTTAAAGAAGGAAGAAGATATACAAGAATATACACCAGCTTCCCTTCTTCACAAAGCTGGTGAAGAAAGTGAATTTGACGTTGCTACAATGAGTGCGGATGACACGATTTGTGGATGTAATGGTGTTACGAAAGGTTCAATCGTTCACGCCATTTTAGAACAAGAGTTAACGACTTTTGAAGAAGTTAAAGGCTGTACGAAAGCCGCAGGTTCTTGTGGTAAATGTCGTCCACTTGTGGAACAAGTTTTATCTCATACACTTGGAGATGCTTTTGATGCCTCAGCGCAATCTGCCGGTATGTGTGGATGTACACCTTTATCCCGTGATGAAGTCGTAGCAGCCATTCACGAAAAAGCCTTAAAATCTCCAAAAGAAGTACGAAATGTTCTTGGTTTTGCACATGAAGACGGCTGTTCGAAATGCCGCCCTGCTTTAAACTACTATTTACGTATGGCGATTCCAGAAGAATATGAAGATGATAAATCGTCCCGTTTCGTTAATGAAAGAATGAATGGTAACATCCAGCACGATGGTACATTCTCTGTTATTCCACGTATGTACGGAGGCGTTACAACAGCTGATGATTTAATGAAAATTGCTGAAGTTGCGAAGAAGTATGATGTTCCACTTGTGAAAATTACAGGTGCAAGCCGAATTGGCTTATACGGTGTCAAGAAACAAGATTTACCTAACGTATGGGCTCACTTACATATGACTTCTGGATATGCGTATTCAAAGTCTCTTCGTAATGTAAAATCATGTGTTGGCTCTCGTTTTTGCCGTTTCGGTACGAAAGATTCATTAGGACTTGGTATGCTCCTTGAACAATCATTAGAAATGGTAGATACACCTCATAAAATGAAAATGGGTGTAACCGGTTGTCCGCGTAACTGTGCGGAAGTACTGACGAAAGATTTTGGCGTTGTTTGTGTCGAAAATGGATATCAACTTTATATTGGCGGAAATGGTGGTACAGAAGTACGTGAAGCTGATTTTGTAATGATTGTCCCTACTGAAGATGATGTCCTTCGCATCGCTGCAGCTTACATGCAATATTATCGTGAAACTGGTATTTACGGAGAGCGTACCGCCTACTGGACAGAACGTTTAGGCTTCGATCATATAAAAGAAATACTACAAGATGCAAGTATGGTTACTACGTTAAATGAACGTTTCCAAACAGCTCGTAGAACATATACGGAAGCATGGGGACAAGCACTAGAAACGAAATCATTAAAAGCGATGTATGAAGTAGAAACTGTGAAATAAGGAGCTGTGATCTAAATGATACAAACGAAAGAAAAAATAAAAGTTATGCGTGCGGAAGATCTTGCTATTCAAATCGGTAAAGAAGTGCAAATGAAAGGTATGTCTATCGCTCTATTCCGCCTTTCAAATGGCGATATTCGAGCTGTAGAAAATCGTTGTCCTCATAAAAACGGACCGTTAGCAGAAGGGCTTGTGTCTGGAGAATTCGTCTTTTGTCCACTGCATGATTGGAAGATTTCATTACTAACAGGTGAAGTTCAAAAACCTGATGACGGTTGTATTCAAACGTACGATGTAGAAATTATTAATGGTGATATTTATATAAATATGTAATTTACAAAAGGAAGCCTCCCCCTGGCTTCCTTTTAAATAAAACTAGATGAGGTGCAATTATATGAACGGATATGTATATTTAGTTGGTGCAGGACCTGGTGATGAAGGGCTTATTACAAAGAAAGCGATAGAGTGTTTAAAACGTGCAGATATTGTTTTATATGACCGTTTACTAAACCCTTTCTTCCTTAGCTATACAAAACAAACATGTGAACTTATGTATTGCGGAAAAATGCCAAAGAATCATATTATACGACAAGAAATGATTAACGCCCACCTTCTTCAATTTGCAAAAGAAGGAAAAATTGTTGTCCGATTAAAAGGCGGAGATCCATCTATTTTTGGTCGTGTTGGTGAAGAAGCAGAAACTTTAGCAGCAGCAAATATTCCATATGAAATTGTACCAGGCATTACATCTAGCATCGCCGCTAGTAGCTATGCAGGTATCCCCCTTACCCACCGTAACTACAGTAATAGCGTTACTTTACTAACCGGACATGCAAAAGGTCCTTTAACCGATCATGGAAAATATAATTCATCTCACAATAGCGATACGATTGCCTACTACATGGGTATAAAAAACTTACCTACAATTTGCGAAAACTTACGACAAGCAGGAAAGAAAGAAGATACGCCAGTAGCAGTCATTGAATGGGGTACAACTGGTAAACAGCGCGTTGTCACAGGGACACTGTCTACCATTGTTTCTATTGTTAAAAACGAAAATATTTCTAATCCTTCTATGACAATTGTTGGTGATGTTGTTTCCTTACGTAATCAAATCGCTTGGAAAGAACGTAAACCATTACATGGTAAAAAAGTTTTATTTACATCCTCAACAAATAAAACAAGTGTAATGAAGCAAAGGTTACAAGAAGCTGGTGCAGAAATATATCAAATTCCAACTTTCAAAAAGGAAGAATATACAGTAACCTCTGAACAAATCAATAAGATTTTTAACGTTGATCGTCTTGTATTTTGTTCCGCTGACAGTGTAGACATCTTAATGCAATCATGCAGTAAATATCATAAAGATATTCGTTCCTTACAGGCAGAACTTCAGTATATGAACCTTTCTATTCAAGAAAAGCTCATGCAATATGGATTGTTCAGTAAACCTGCGCAATTTTCTTCGAATTCAACGATTTATTTAGGACGAAACATTAACCGAATTGCTGTTATTCAAGAAAAAATTGGTGCTGGTTCCTATATGATGACTCATGAGTACACAATTGATCATCGCTTCGATGAAATTCATTCACGTATTCTTTCTGAATTCTCATGGGATAGCATTGTATTTGAAGGTCGTGCTTCTATTGATACGTTTCTAGCAGAAATAAAACGCCTTGGCTTTATCAATATTCTTACTCTCCCATTCTCGTATACCGACGTTCCAACTTTACACTATGCAAATAAAGTTGGGTTTCATAACGTAGATCATCAATTACAAGAAACTCTTATGAAGAAAGACATGGTGAGACAATGAAAGGAATTGTATATGTTGGACATGGGAGCCGGCTACAAGAAGGTAATGAACAATTCATTCAATTTATTCAATCTGTTATGAAAGAACGAAACGAAAGAATTCAAAAATTAGCTTTTCTAGAACTAACGACACCTACTATTTCGGATGCAGTTACAGAAACGATAATAGAGGGCGCAACTGAAATAATGATTGTACCTGTTTTATTATTTGCAGCAGCTCACTATAAACGTGATATTCCTTTGGAGATAGCGAAAATGAAAAATCAATATCCACATATCTCATTTTCAGTTGTACAACCTTTTAGTACGCATCCGCATATGGTTGAACTTGTAGTGAAAAGAATACGTGAAACTATGCCAATGCAAGGTAGTAGTGTTTTACTCGTAGGGAGAGGTAGTAGTGATTTCCAGCCGATACATGAGTTACAACAAATCGGAGCAGCTGTCGAACAAAAACTCAGTCTACCAGTATCATGCTCCTTTTTAACGAAAGGAACGCCCTCTTTTACTGCTGAGCTAAAGACTATAACATCAACTGCATCCCATGTATATGTCATGCCCTACCTTCTCTTTACCGGATTATTGCTTCAAAAAATTAAGTTGTATACAAAAAAATACGATCACGTGACGACTTGTAATTGCCTACAGTTTGATACATATATGAAATTAACATTGTTAGAACGAATGGAGGAATACATATATGTATAACATGTACCCTCTTATGTTTAATCTGCAAAATAAAGTGGTCGTTATCATTGGTGGAGGTAAAATTGCATATCGAAAAGCGTCTGGATTAAAAGATACAGGCGCTTTCGTCACCGTTATTAGCCCCGAGATTTGCGAGGAAATGAAAGAACTTCCTTATATTACTTGGAAGCAAAAAACTTTTAGTAATGATGATATTAAAGATGCTCATCTAATTTATGCAGCTACAAATCAACATGCTGTAAATATGATGGTCAAACAGGCCGCTCATGATTTCCAGTGGGTTAACGTTGTAAGTGATGGTACAGCATCATCGTTTCACACACCTGGTGTCATTCGAAATGATGAATATGTTGTCACTATTTCGACTTCAGGTAAGGACCCATCGTTTACGAAGCGTATGAAACAGGAATTAACTTCTGTCCTTCCTAAACTTATAAAAAGACTTTCTCGTACTCATAAAATGTAATCTATCACTTAGCTAAAATAGGAATTAACTGTGAACAAACGTTTTTTAGAGGCGTTTGTTCTTTTTGCTTTAGTTTCGTTTTTTAGGATCAGACAAACAATTGGACAAGAATCTGTGAAGAAAAATAACGGCAACAATTACGGACAAAAAAGCAGTTGCTTGAGAGCAACTGCTTCAATACAGGTTTTATATTGGATATTCATTCAACCAAATTAGCGCTTGTTCATAATCATCAAAAAATCTCACAGATTCTTTCGTATTAGATTGTTGTAAATAATCCATTATCTCCCCCTCTTCAAGGAGAAATGCAATTGCCTTACTGTTATTCAAAATGATTTCATTGAAGAACTTCTCTTTCCATACTTTTTGAACAGAAAAATGATTTGGCGTGTATCCTTTTCTATCCACCAACAATTTGTATTTCCGCCCTTCAGAAATGAATTGCTGACAAACCCGCTCAAAACCATTAAACCATTCATACACATCATCTGTTTTTATATTGCCAACTAGATGGGTAACAATTATATCTCCTGAAACTGTTGTGCTGATATTCTGTTTACTCAACTTGGAATCCCCCTTAGTTACAATTTTGCGGAAAAACCGCATAAAATCAATAAAGAAAATTTTCTTACTTGACACTCCACCCCACCGCTATCAAACTAAGCTCATGTAACGTCAATTATAAGCGAAATTGTGTCTTTTTTCGCAAGTCTATATGTAGATGCTTTAAAGATTTTCATACGAAATCACCCGCAACGAGTTTCCTTTTTTTGAATTAAGCTACTTGATTATCAGACATGGTACAATTGTAAACGATACCCAATATATCATAGACTGTTTTCTTCTCATATCTATGGGATTTCCGCCATCATTTACCGCCTCAAATCTATTCGTTTTAACACGTATATTCAAAACAAAATATATGACAAATAAATAACGACAGTTACTGTAATAATGCTGAAAAGTGTTGAAAATAAAACGATTTGTGCATGTAATTCAGGCTCTATTTGATATTCCATAGCAATGGTTGATGTATTCCTTGAAGTAGGAAAAGAACTTGCAATAAATAATGATTGTGCAACAATACCATCGATGTTTAGTATGTATATTACGGCAAGTGCTAATAATGGTCCCATCAGTAACCTTCCAATTAAAGCCCATGTTATGACTCGATGGAAAAAATTAAGTTTAATGTTAGATAATTGTGCCCCTAGCAATATGAGTGCTATTGCAACAAAACCATTCGCAAGCTGATTAAGAGGTAGCAAGATAGAATTAGGTATTTGAATTTTAAAAGATTGAAAGAGAACCCCTAATACGAGCGCATGAAATACAGGCAGTCTTAGAAATGATTGAATAATACCTCCGATTGTTTTTGTTGCTGATAGTAAGTTATATATCCCATATGAATAAGTTAAAAGATTCTGGAAAATAACAATAAAAATTTGAATGGAAACCCCCACTGGATTGTGACTGAAAATCAATTGACTTACTGGTAACCCATAATTACCGGAATTCATTAACGAAATGCTATTTTTTAGAGCTGCACTTTCTCCTTTTTCTAACTTTAATATTTTTGAAATGAAATGACTTACTATGATCAGACTCAGACTATAAAGCATTAAATAGTATATTATCTGGAGCAAAAAACCTGTTTCTATACGAATATCATATATATTCACAAATACAGCCGCTGGCATTAAGCAATAAGTAATAAGTGTAGATAGCTGCTTTAAGTTAAATTGGAACTTTCTTTGTAAGCTTGCACCAATTAGCATCAATATTAATATCGGTAATATTACGTCTAATATAATAAATACAAACATTTAAAACCTCATTCTAAATATATTTTAGTTGGATTAAACGCTTTACTAAATGTGGACACATTTCATTCATCGGAAAACACCCTTAGTTCTCAATAATCAGAAAACTGAAATCGATAATATGAAAATACTCATCAAAAATTCTTATTTCATTTCCCTCCCCTCTCTTTTCTTTAACATATCAAATATAACTCATAAAGAAAATTATGGATTATTTATACAAATTCATAATTTTATCTTATCGAACTAAACTGTATTCTTTAGTGTAGTACTTTTTTCACAATATCCGTTAGCCTTACCAAAAATTTGGCCCTAAAAAAATCTGATACTGCAGTTACTATGCGAAGAATACTTACATCAATCCCATACTTGTCGCTTAAACCACCTAACACACCTGATGCTTGTTTATCTTGAGTGGACTTATATTTTTTTCATCTAAACATCCCGATTCAATTAAATATTTGCATTCTAAAAATAAGTTCGATCTTTAGAATAGATTTAAGATTTCCTTCACTAATCTACCCTTTAATTGAATAACTTTTGACTTCTATATTTTAAAATAAAATTCCATAAGCCTTCTGTTCTTCATTTTAAAAACACATTCTTATAGAAAACAAGCGTTTATTGAGATATCAATAAAAACATGTTGAAGCCTATTACTAAAAGAACCATCCCAATATACTTTGGGATGGTTCTTTTTCCTTATTAATGATTCTTTAACATCACTAACAATTTCTCTTGGCTATACATCCATACTGTAATGATTAAACAAGCAAGTGCGACTTCTGATAGCGCCATAAATCCAATTGCATAATGACCTGTTAATTGGAATAGTAATGTTAAAATTAGCGGTGGGAAGAATCCTCCTAGTCCACCTAAAGCTGATACGAGACCATTTACAATACCAGCTTGTTCTGAGAAATACATTGGAACGAGTTTGAAGATTGTACCATTACCAATCCCTGCACAAAATGCTACTAGTAAGCAACCAAATGTATACACGTTCATACTTGGCATAAACGATAAAATAATACCTGAAAGTGTTAAACCGATAAATACGAAGATTAATATTTTAAATGGATTAAACTTATCACCGAGCCAACCACCAATCGGGCGCATAATTGTTGCGAGTACGATGAATCCGGCTGTCCGCATACCTGCATCTACTTTCTCTAATCCGAAGTGAGATACTAGAAAGTTTGGTAAGTATACTGTAAATGCGACAAATGATCCGAATGTTAAAAAGTAAAAGATACATAAAAACCAAAGTTTCTCATTTTTATATACACCTTTTATTTGTTCCATTAGTGGTGTATTCACTTTTTTCTCTTTACGATCACCTAATAAAAAGTTCATAAGTGCAAACGCTGCAAGTAAAACTAAATAACATTGTACTGTCGTTCTCCAGCCAACTGAAGTTGCAATGACAGGTGCTAAAAACGAAGTAATTGCTGTTCCGGCGTTACCGACACCGTAAATACCATTTACAAAACCGTGACTCTCTTTCGGAAAGTATTTTGGTAAAGAAGTTACTCCTACAGAGAATACAGCACCACCGATTCCTACAAATAATCCACCAATAATTAAATCCATCATAGAATTGGCAACACTAATATAAAAAACAGGAAATAATAATAGAATAAAACTAATAAAGAATAATTTTCTTGCTCCGAAACGATTCGTCCAATAACCAATTGGAATACGAAGAATAGAGCCTAAAATAACAGGTACTGCTGTGACCATAGAAATTTGTCCCGCAGTTAATGGAATATCCGCTTTAATATAAGGCATTAATGATGATAAAATGACCCATACCATAAAACCGATAATTAGATTAGAAGTTTGTAAACTTAATTGAAAATTAGGACTTTTCACCCTGTTCCCTCCTATGTATGCATAGTTAAATTCATTCTCTCCAGCCCAATCACGTCCTAACATCATTAGGCTGAAAAGAATCAACCACCACTTACTGGCGGAATCATTGCTACGACATCACCAATTTGGATGATGTCATCCTCATTTGCGTATTCTTCATTTATCGCGACCATAATCTCGTTTGAAATTGCTATGTTGTATTTCTTAGTGAGGACTTCCTTTAATTCCGCAACCGTAATATTTTCATAGTCTATATGCAAAGCCGGCTTACTTGCTCCTTCTTGCAAATGTGCAAATAATAGTACTTCAATCATATTCTCATCTCCTTTCCAGGCTGGCCATTACCATATGCTGTTTTCTCTAACTGATCACCAATCCATGATTCACCATCTTCCCAAAACTCTTTTTTCCAAATAGGAACAATTTGTTTTATACGCTCCATAATATATTCGTTCGCCTCATATGCAGCTTTCCGATGTGGTGTAGACACAGCGACAACGACAGCAAGATCAGAAATTTGTAATGTACCAATGCGATGTGTAATAGCGACATATGTCCCCGGCCACTTCTCTCCTACTTCAATGCTAATTCTCTCAAGCTGTTTCTCCGCCATTGTCTTATAAGCTACATACTCTAAACAAAGTGTACGTCGACCTTTCGTAAATTCTCTAACAGTACCAATAAAAGTAGTAACCGCACCACACTCACGACGAATTACTTTGTTTGTAACTTCTTCAATTGAAATAGGTGTATCAATTACTTCATAATACGTATGTGTCATTTTGCACCTCTTATCTTTATATAAGTTAGCAATCCCTTTTTCTATTACTTGTATGATCGAAGCGGCTCTTCCCACGGCCACTCACTTCCGTTGTTTGATTCTAATAACAGTACCGAAACAGTAATTCCAGCTTTAAATCCTCTCGTTCCCCCTGGCAAAACGATAAATGCATTCGCTTCTGCAAGTGAAGAAATTGCGCTAGATTTATCTAAACCAACTGGTGTAACTTGTAATTGCCCATCTACAATTTCCACTCTCCCTCTTACAAAACGAGTAAATGGGTTTGCTTTCGGAAAGTCTTTTTGTAAAATTGCCTCTGCACGATATATGTGCGAATCTTCCCTATGCAAGTATTTTCCAATCACTGGTCTAACATATAATTCACAACCGACATAACAAGCAGAAGGATTACCAGATAGACCAAATAGTAATTTTCCTTCTACCTCAGCTACAGTTGTCACACTTCCTGGTCGCATCGCTATTTTGTCAAAAAGTACATTAGCTCGTAATCTCTCATAGATGGCAGGTAAATAGTCATAGTCTCCTACTGAAACACCACCAGTTGTAATTAATATATCAACTTCTTTTATCGCCTTTTTTACAGTGTTATAACACGTCTCAAAATCGTCAGCGAATTGCCCATAATACTGTACAATCCCCCCTGCTCGTTCAATTTGAGCAGCTATCATATAGGAGTTACTATTTCGAATCTTCCCTGGCTTTAATTTTTCATGTACTTCAAGCAGTTCGCTACCCGTCGTTACAATTCCAATCACTGGTTGTTTTATAACATATACCGTACTATAACCAAACGTAGCAAGAAGCGCTGCAACTCCCGGGTTAATAACAGTCCCTTCTTTCACAAGGATAGTATTTTGTTTTACATCTTCACCTTTAAAAGAAATGTTATCACCGGCTGCGAAACAGCGTTTTAATGTCATATAAGTCTTTTCGTTTTTTTCAAATCCTTCCGTTAGTTCTAACATAACAACCGCATTACACCCTCTCGGAATTGCGGCTCCTGTCATAATACGGACAGCTTGAAATGCTTTCACTTCTTCTGTAAAAACAACCCCTGCTCCAATTTCACCAATTACTTCAAACTGAATAGGGTTACTACTACTTGCTTCTTTCGTATCTTCTGCTCGAATCGCAAACCCGTCGTACGGAGAGCGATCAAAATGCGGGACATCATGATCTGCAATAACATCTTCTCCAAGCGTTCTTCCGTAACTTTCTATAAGAGAAACCTCTTCTGTTTCACCTTGATGAGCATATTTCATTACTCGTGCAACTGCTTCTGCCACTGGAATCGGTATACGTTTTGCTAACATTCTTTTTCACCTCGTTTTAATAAGGGGGGAAACTCTCTCTGTTCATCCTATATATTTTGCGTACAATCGTTTTGCTATTTTCACATCATTTGTCCCATGAATAAATGCCCTACCGTCTGTAAATAAAACGAAACGATATTCATCAATTAGAAATGATAGTAAGTACGGCGTTTTTTGGACATGTACAATTTTTTGTAATCTTTTTTGGATTTCGTTTAAATTTAGAACTCTCTTTATTCCTGAACGGATTTGAACTGTATTCCGTCCGCATAGCACCTCCGTTTTCACCTGTGATTCAAATGTTAAACTTGGGTACGTACGTGTATTTCCGCAAGATGGACATGTACTTTTTTTCTGTTTATTTACTTTTAATGAGAGAAATTGATTGTTCCAAATATCAAATGATAACATTGTTCCTCGTAGCGTCTCGAAATCATCCACCAATATTTTCATTGCTTCTGTCACTTGGTGAGCAACAACCATCTGTACAGCTGGCTGAATAATTCCCGCTGTATCACATGTTGCACCGCCCATCGGATGATCCATTAAGCAGCGAAAACATGGTGTTTTTCCTGGAAGACTTGTATACGTTACACCGTAACTTCCAACGCATCCACCGTATATCCAAGGTATATTTTCTTTTTGTGAAATATCATTTATAAGTAGGCGCGTATCGAAGTTGTCAGTGGCATCTATAATGAGATCCACTTCTTTTGTTAACTCTTCTATTTCTTGCATTGTGACATCCATTACAACTGGTACAATTTCCACTTCAGAATTAATCTTTCTTACATGTTCTGCCGCTGCAATTGCTTTTGGTTTGCATTGTTTTGCATCTTCTTCTGTATATAACTGTTGCCGTTGTAAATTACTCCATTCGACATAGTCACGATCGGCAATTGTCAATTTCCCAATTCCCATCCTAGCGAGTGCTTCTGCATTCGCAGCCCCTAGTGCACCCGCACCGATTAGGAGCACATGCTTTTCTCTTATTTTTCTTTGTCCCATTTCACCAATTCCAGAAAACAACACTTGTCTTGAATAACGCTCTTGCATAAGAAATCCTCCTTTCACTATCCACCAATGTAAGACATTTCAACTTTTGGACGTTTACTTGCACTCTCAACCGTTCTTTCATCTGAATATCGATCTGTTCTATATCGCCATGTATGTTGTAAAATTTTTAATAGTGAGGCATCAGAAATATTTTCTCGAAGAAGCGTTCGCAAATCCGTTCCTTTTTCTCCAAATAGGCACGTAAAAAACTTACCATCTGCCGAAATACGTGCTCTCGTACAAGAAGAACAAAATGACTCAGAAACAGAAGTAATAAATCCCACTTCTGCATTACTCCCTACATATCGATACAATTTCGCAACCTCTCCAAAGTAACGAGGCTGAGCGGGCTCAATTGGATATACACGATTAATTTTCTCTATTAATTGTTCCTTCGTAATAACTTGTTCAAAGTTCCAGCCGTTTGTACTGCCCACATCCATAAACTCTATAAAACGGAGCTGAATTTCTTGTTCTTTAAAATAACGAGCCATATGAAGAATTTGACTATCATTCATTCCTTTTTTTACGACCATATTTACCTTTACTTCTAACCCTACCTTCTTTGCTTCTTCAATTCCTTTTAATACAGGTTTTGTGCTTACATTTCGTCCATTAATTTTTTTGAAGACATAATCCTCTATCGCATCTAAACTAATATTTACACGCTTTAATCCCACTTCTTTTAACGCCTTTGCTTGTTTTGCTAAATGAATACCGTTTGTTGTGAGTCCAATATCTTGTAAGCCCTCTAGATTTGCAAGTCTTGCAATTAACGTCGGTAAGTGTTTACGCAATAAAGGTTCACCGCCAGTAAGCCTAATTTTATTTACTCCCATACTTATAAATAATCTCGCTAATCTTTCTATTTCATCGAACGTTAATAAAAGCTCTTCCTGTAAAAAAGCATAATCAGGTCCGAACACTTCAGCAGGCATACAGTATGTACACCTAAAATTACAACGATCAATAACTGAAATACGTAAATCTTGAAGTGGCCGCTTTAAAGAATCTTTCATGTTCTCGTGCATCTCTATCCCTTCTTTTCTGCTACAATCCTTAGTAAGCTTTCATTTTTTTATTTGCCTTCATTATAAAAAAGAAGCTACATATTCAATGTGACTTTTCTCACATTACTTTCCCCATTCAAAATTTTTTCACAAATCCGTTCGAATTTTGTTCACATCTTTAATCTCATCTACTTTGTCTATTGAATTTTTCAAACTAAAAACTGAAAATCTCTTCCCCTTACGGTCATTGAAATTTCAATTTATTTTTAAAATAGCTCTTGCATTTTCATCATATTTACACTCAAAATAGGAAATGTATTGCTTATAAGAAGAAAGGTGATCACTGTGGCAAACAGTATGACATTATCTCAAGATTTAAAAGAATTACTTGCATCTGTTGAATATAAAATGCAAATTAAAAAAGGTAGTTTTATTTTTCAGGAAGGTATGGAGGCAACCGAACTCTATATCATCCACTCAGGAAAAGTACAAATTAGTAAACTTAGTGCTGACGGACAAGAACTAACACTTCGAATTTGTTCGGCATACGACATTATTGGAGAATTAACATTGTTCACGGATAATGCGAAGTATTTATTAAATTCAAAATGCCTTGAAGATGTTGAAGTAGGCGTTATAAAGCGTGAAGCGTTAGAAAAAGAATTACTCCAAAAACCAGCTCTTGTATTTGAATTTATGAAATGGATTAGTGAACATTTAAGAAGAATGCAAACGAAGTTCCGAGATTTAGTATTACATGGCAAAAAAGGTGCCCTATATTCTACTCTCATACGAATGACAAATAGTTATGGTGTTTTAAAGGAAAATGGTATTCTCATCGATTTACCATTAACGAATCAAGAACTTGCTAATTTCTGTGCAACTTCACGTGAAAGTGTAAATCGAATGTTAAATGAATTAAAAAAGCAAGGTACAATTTCTATTCATAAAGGAAAGATTACAATACACGATTTACAATTTTTAAAATGTGAAATTGCTTGTGAAGATTGTTCTGCTTCTGTTTGTAGTATTGATTAGCGTCTTATTTAGATGCTAATCTTTTTTCAATTTAAGCCATTTATTAACGGTTATTCCCTCTGTAAACAAAAACGAGGCCTTCCATATTAGACCTCGTTTCGTTTTAACCATTAGCTCCTATCCGTTTACAGCAGTATTATTTTTTCAATTCATTAGGAATACGTCTTCTGTAAATTACATAACTACGGCTTACATATTTAATTGGGGCACTAAATACATGTACTAGTCTTGTAAATGGCCATACTGCGAATAAACCCATCCCTGCAAGAATATGAATTTTAAACCATACTGGTACTTCCATCATATATTCAACTTTCGGTTGGAAAATAAAGAGGCTTCGGAACCAAGGGCCAATTGTTGTACGATAATCAAATCCTTTTGAATCGATATTTAAAAATGTTGAAGAAAGTCCTGCTAGCATTACGATAAGTAATAAAATAAGCGCAATATAATCTCCCTTTGTACTCGTTGCAATGATACGTTTTACAGTTACGCGGCGGTACGTTAATATAATTAAACCGATGATAGAAGCAACACCTGCCGGAAGCCCAAAACTAATTGCTACTACATGATACATATGCTCAGAAATACCTATTGAACGGTATACAGCTTCTGGAATTAAAATCCCCATAACATGACCGCCAATTACGAACATAATCCCAAAGTGGAATAATAGACTTCCGATTCGGAGCATTTTCTTTTCTAATAGTTCACTAGATTTTGATGTCCATCCAAATTGATCATAGTTGTATCTAAAAATATGTCCACCGATAAAGATTGCAAAAATGATATAGGGAAACAATACCCATAGAAATTGATCCATCATTTTAACAACTCTCCTTTCTAATTTGTCTGTACACCCCATGTATCGATAGCGAGTAGAACAGCCGCAAGAATTGGTTCATACATACTACCTGCTTCTTTTAACTGAACGTGTAATGCTTGTATGTTCTCCTTGTATTTACTCATAATTGGTTCACTGTCTTGCTCATTTGCATTTGCAAAAAACTCAAGCAATAGCGGTAAATAATCAGGTAATTCTTTATCTGTTACTTCAAAACCTGATTTTTTATAATGCTGTTTTAACTCCAGTAATTCAATACCTCTTTCTCTTTGTTCACCAGTGTTCATATAAGTAAGATACATATTTGTTTTCTTACCAAAATCGAATGTATATACGTAACTATCAATCAATTGATCATTCGTTTTATTTAGCGCTTGTTTTATAAATGTTGCAAGTGAAGCTTTAACATCGTCCTGTTCAATCGCTTCAATCTCTTCTAGTAATTCAGTTAAAGCTTCCCTCCACCCTAGTTCAGGATAGGAGAGAAGGAATGAAGAACAAGAAAAAGCAGTTTGTAAACTTTGTTTCATATTTTTCTGCCCCCTTTATTTAAGAAATTGTCATACAAGAGCCTGGACCACCTGCGAATGCTAAACCACAGCTTCCTTGTTCGCTATATAAATCTGCCACTTGTTCACGATGAGTGCCCGGAATGACGAAGCGATCTTTATATTTCGCAATAGCAAGAAGACGATACATATCTTCTACATCCTGTTTTGTTAAACCAAGTTCTTTTAATACAGCTTCATTTGGCTCTTTATTAATTTGCAGCGCTCTCATATGCGTTCGCATAACAGCCATTTTCTTCAATGTAAGACGAATGTGTGATTCATCTCCTGCAGTGAGTAAATTCGCTAAATATTGAATTGGAATACGCATATTATCGATAGCAGGGAAAATCTCTTCTACTTTCCAGTTACTTCCTTTCCCTTCCACCATATTCATAATTGGGCTAAGCGGCGGGATATACCAAACCATTGGCATTGTACGATACTCTGGGTGAAGAGGTAGAGCAATTTTCCAATCGATAATCATTTTATAGATTGGTGACTCTTGTGCCGCTTTAATCCATTCTTCAGGAATGCCTTGTTTTTTCGCTTCAGCCGCCACTTCTGGATCATTTGGATCTAGGAAAACAGTAAGCTGAGATTCATATAAATCTTTTTCGTCTTCAACAGACGCTGCTTCTTTTACTTTATCAGCATCATATAGCATTACCCCAATATATCTGATACGTCCTACACATGTTTCTGAACAAATTGTTGGCATACCAGCCTCAATACGTGGGAAACACATTGTACATTTTTCAGCTTTATTCGTTTGCCAGTTAAAATACACTTTTTTATATGGACAAGATGATACGCAGAATCTCCAAGCACGACATGCATTTTGATCCACAAGTACAATCCCGTCTTCTTCACGTTTATACATTGCACCAGATGGACAAGATGATACGCACGATGGATTCATACAATGTTCGCATATGCGTGGTAAATACATCATAAAGACGTTTTCAAAATCAGTTTTAATTTCTTCTTCCATTTTCTTTACGTTCGGATCTTGTAATCCTGTTATATGTCCGCCTGCTAAATCGTCCTCCCAGTTTGGACCCCATTCAATTTTGTCGATAAATTCGCCTGTAATTGCTGATTTCGGACGAGCAACTGGTTGATGCTTACGCTGTGGGCTATTTGTTAATGTTTCATAATCATAATTCCAAGGTTCAAAGTAATCATCAATTGTTGGTTGATCTGGATTGTGGAAAATGTTCATAAGACGTTTCATTTTCGAACCAGATTTCAGCTGAATTTCACCATTTTTCAATTCCCAGCCGCCTTTATATTTCTCCTGATCTTCCCATTGCTTCGGATAACCAATGCCAGGTTTCGTTTCTACGTTATTGAAATACATATATTCAGCACCTGGACGATTTGTCCAGGTGTTTTTGCACGTTACGCTACAAGTATGGCAACCGATGCATTTATCTAGGTTCATAACCATTCCGACTTGTGCTTTAATCTTCAAGCCAATCTACCTCCTTCAGTTTGCGAATTACAACGTTTAAATCGCGCTGGTTCCCAGTCGGACCATAATAGTTAAATCCATAACTTAATTGACCGTATCCACCAATCATATGTGTTGGTTTAACGTGAATTCGAGTTGGACTATTATGCGTTCCCCCCCGGTTACTTGTTAATTTCGTACCAGGTACGTTAATATGACGATCTTGCGCATGGTGCATAAACGCCATTCCTCTCGGTATACGATGCGTTACAACAGCACGCGCTACAACAACACCGTTACGATTAAAGCACTCAATCCAATCATTATCTGCAACACCCGCTTCAGCAGCGTCCTCTTTATTCATCCAAACAGTTGGACCACCTCTAAATAGCGTTAACATCGGTAATGAATCGAAGTACATACTATGAATCGACCACTTATTATGCGGTGTTAAATAGTTTAGTGTAATCTCTTTCCCTTCTACTTCGGGCCGTGATTTACGGAACGGTTTATGTTGCAGAATTGGTTTAAATGTTGCCATCGTTTCACCAAATTCTTTCATCATGTCATGGTCTAAGTAGAAGGATTGTCGACCAGTTATCGTTCTCCAAGGGATAAGACGTTCCACATTTGTTGTAAACGGTGAGTAACGGCGTCCACCTTTTTCTGAACCTGTAAATGCTGGAGAAGTAATTACTGTTTTCGGCTGTGCTGTAATTTGTTCGAATGTGAAGCATTCCTCTTCACGTTCTTCTGCTAAATCACGTAATTTTAGATCTGTTTGTTTTTCAAGTGCTTCCCATGCTTTTACTGCCATATGACCGTTTGTTGTAGAAGATAGTGTTAATACCGCTTCAGCAGCATTGATTGCTTCTTTGATGTCTGGGCAACCTTTCGCGATAGAATCCGTTCGAACATCTCCTAATTTGCTCTGTAATTGCTCATATTCTTTTTCCGCAGACCAAGAGATCCCTTTCGTACCAATCGGTTGTTTTCCGACATTCGGTCCAAGCGCAGTCATTTTGTCATAAATCGTTTTATAATCTCTTTCGACAACATGAATTTGTGGCATCGTTTTACCCGGGATTGGTTCACATTCACCTTTACTCCAATCTTTAATCTTGCCAAGTGGTTGCGCTAATTCTTGCGGTGTATCATGAAGAAGTGGTGTTGCAACAACTTCTTTCATTGGTTCAAGATCAATTTTCTTCGCTAAATCTGACACAGCTTTAGAAAGTGAAGTGAAAATGTCCCAATCAGAGCGTGCTTCCCACGGTGAACCGATTGCTGGATTAAAAGGATGCACAAATGGATGCATATCTGTACTACTTAAATCATGTTTTTCGTACCAAGTTGAAGCTGGTAATACGATATCAGAATACAGTGCTGTTCCAGCCATACGGAAATCTAAATTAATAAGTAAATCAAGCTTCCCTTCTGGTGCTTCTTCATGCCACTTAATTTCTTCTGGTCGTAATGAATCACTATCGTCATTCATTAATCCGTTTGTTGTACCTAGTAAATGTTTTAAAAAATATTCGTGCCCTTTACCGGAACTTGAAATTAAGTTCGCACGCCATACGAATAAGTTGCGCGGGAAGTTATTTTTGTTATCTGGATCTTCAATCGCAAATTTCAGTTCTTTTTCTTTTAGT